>Ga0247819_10000062_pt1 | contig 66340 bp, 60 predicted proteins | sample 13C_Xylose_Day6_FD_193428 | JGI IMG/M metagenome (GOLD analysis project Ga0247819, IMG submission 193428) | Soil microbial communities from agricultural site in Penn Yan, New York, United States - 13C_Xylose_Day6 | ecosystem: Environmental > Terrestrial > Soil > Agricultural land | place: USA... | reverse complement strand
AGCCCGCTCCTACAGGGAAAGGGAAAATCCGCGTAGGAAGGGCTTGTCCTGCGATGAGGCCAGTACGGCTTCAGATTGCCTCGAGCTTGGCATACCCCAGCATCAACCACTTGCTGCCCTCGGCGAAGTTCACCTGCACTCGCGCCTGCGCGCCGGAGCCTTCGAAGTTGAGGATTACACCCTCGCCAAACACCGAGTGCTGCACGCGCTGGCCGAGGGAGAAGGCTGTCTGCGGAATGCTGGCATTGGCGAAGATGCTGCTCGATTGTGTCTGCGCACCGCCGAACGGGCGGCTCACCGAGTTGGACAGGCGTACTTCCTGTACCAGCCCCGGCGGGATCTCTCGGACGAAGCGCGACACCTTGTTGTAGGTCTCGCTGCCATACAGGCGCCGGGTTTCGGCGTAGGTCATGTACAGCTGGCGCATGGCGCGGGTGATCCCCACATAGGCCAGGCGGCGCTCTTCGGCCAGACGACCGGGCTCCTCCAGGCTCATCTTGTGCGGGAACAGCCCTTCTTCCATGCCCACCAGGAACACGTAGGGGAATTCCAGGCCCTTGGCGCTGTGCAAGGTCATCAGCTGGATGCTGTCTTCGTGCTCGTCCGCCTGCGATTCACCGGCTTCCAGTGAAGCGTGGCCAAGAAACGCCGACAGCGGGGACAGCTCGGCGTCTTCTTCGCTGCTTTCGAAGTTACGCGCGGCGCTGACCAGTTCCTCAAGGTTTTCTACCCGCGCCTGGCCTTTTTCACCTTTCTCTTCCTGGTGATAGATGATCAGCCCGGACTGCTCGATAACGGTTTGAGTCATCAGGTGCAGTGGCATCTCAGCAGCTTTGGCGGCGAGGTTCTCGATCAGTTCGATGAACGCGCCCAGGGCGCTGGCAGCGCGACCCTTGAGAGCTTTGGCGGCGAGTAGCTGGCACATCGCCTCCCACATCGACAGTTGACTGTGGCGGGCGTGGTCGCGGATAGCCTCGACGGTTTTCTCGCCAATGCCACGCGGCGGCACGTTGATCACCCGTTCCAACGCTGCATCGTTACCACGGCCTTCGAGTAGGCGCAGGTAGGCCATCGCGTTCTTGATCTCGGCCCGCTCGAAGAAGCGCTGGCCGCCATAGATACGATACGGAATACGCTCGCGCAGCAACGCCTCTTCGAGCACCCGCGATTGGGCGTTGGAGCGATACAAGATGGCAATGTCGCTGCGCGCGCTGCCTTGCTTGATCACGCTTTCGATCGACTCGACCACGTAGCGCGCTTCATCGTGTTCGTTGTAGGCGGCGTAAAGCGTCAGCGGCTCGCCTTCACCGACGTCGGTCCACAGCTCCTTGCCCAGGCGATCGCTGTTGTTGGCGATCAGGGCGTTGGCGGCCTTGAGGATGCCGCCGGTGGAGCGGTAGTTCTGCTCCAGGCGGATCATCTCGGCGTCGGGGAAGTCGTCGGTGTACTGATGGATGTTCTCGATCTTGGCGCCGCGCCAGCCATAGATCGACTGATCGTCATCGCCCACCACCATCAGGCTGTCGCCGCCTTTGGCCAGCAGGCGCAACCAGGCGTACTGGACGGCGTTGGTATCCTGGAACTCGTCTACCAGCAGGTGGCGGAAGCGCCGCTGGTAGTGCTCAAGCAGACCTGGGTTGTCGCGCCACAAGTCCAGCGCGCGCAACAGCAGCTCGGAGAAGTCGATGACTCCGGCGCGCTCACAGGCCTGCTCGTAGGCCACATAGATGCTGCGCATGGTGCCCAGGAACAGGTCGCCACCCGGCTGAATATGCTGCGGGCGCAGGCCTTCATCCTTCTGCCCGTTGATGAACCACTGCGCTTGGCGGACTGGCCAGCGTTGTTCGTCCAGGCCCAGTTCACGGATCACCCGTTTGACCAGCCGTTGCTGATCATCGCTGTCGAGGATCTGGAAGTTCTGCGCCAGCCGCGCTTCCTGCCAGTGCGCCCGCAGCAGGCGGTGCGCCAGGCCGTGGAAGGTGCCCACCCACATGCCGGCGGGGTTGATCCCCATCAGCTGTTCGATCCGCTGGCGCATTTCGGCGGCGGCCTTGTTGGTGAAGGTCACCGACAGGATCGAGTGCGGCGAGGCCTGTTCGACCTGGATCAGCCAGGCGATACGGTGCACCAGCACGCGGGTTTTTCCGGAACCGGCGCCGGCAAGCACCAGTTGACGCCCCACCGAGGCTGCTACGGCCTGGCGTTGGGCATCGTTGAGAGAGTTCAGCAGGAGGGAGAGGTCATCTGTGCGCATCCGGCCATTCTAGGGCGGCGTCGGGGAACGGGCAAACCTCTACTGTATAAATATTCACCTGGCAGACTGGCCATTCATCGGGCTGACCGATGCGTCAGTGTGCCTGGCATGACTTAGAGCAGTTTGGCCGCAAGCAGCGTTTGTGTATTCTCCCAGCACGTTTGCGGTCATCCCTAACAAGAACACAACAAGAACCAGCCCTATGACCCAGGATTGCACGACGATCGGCGCATCGTCGCAGACCAGGAGCGTGCGACGGCAATTTGCCACCCAGCTCTCCATCGAGCGCACCCGCCTGCTCTACCAAGGCTCGCTGCTGCCAACATTGTTCATGCTGCTCAACGGCTTGCTCTGCGCCTGGCTGTTGTGGAGCCCTGGGCGCTATCTGCTGGTTGCCGTATGGCTGGTCTGGCTGTTGGCGCTGGTGGCCCTGCGGGTGATCCAGGTCGCCGCGTTCGACAGGGCCACGGCTGAGCGGCAAGCCAGCCCTAACTGGTGGCGTATGTTCCTGGCAGGCTCTGCCTTCAGTGGCCTGACCCTGGCCTGCGCCGCAATCGCTTGGGTGCCTGTGGACAATTTCGCCGAACAGGCGTGGATCTTCGGTTTGCTGGGGATGGCGGCGTTGTCGGCCAGCGTCGCCTATGCCGTCAGCCTGCCGGCGTTTCTCAGTTTTGCCTTGCCCTGTCTGCTGCCGCCGATTGCCTACTTGTTCTATTTCGAGGCCGGTCATCAGCGTGGCTGGGGCTGGCTTGGCCTGATCTTGCTGGCAGCGCTGATGGTGGTGGCCTGGCAGGTCAACCGGTTGATCGACCGCAGCCTGGTGCGGCGTTTCCAGAACCAGGCGCTGAGCGAGGACCTGCAGCGCATCTATGCGCAAAAAGCCCTCGAAGAGCAGCAGCGCCTCGCCTCGACGGTGTTCGAGGCGTGCAATGAAGGCATCGTTATCCTCAACGCCGAGTTCTCACTGCTAGCGGTCAACCAGGCGTTTTGCCAGATGACCGGCTACGCGCGTGCCGAACTGCTGGCGCGTGACCTGCTCGAGCTGCCTTGCAGCAGCGATGTGCGTCGTCACAACCTGGCCATCGATCAAGCCCTGCGCCAACACGGCCACTGGCAGGGCGAACTGGTGGAGGCCCGCAAGAATGGTGAGCTGTACCCGCAATGGTTGCAGCTCACTGGGGTGCGCGATGCCCACGGCAATCTGAGCAATGTGGTCGGCTTCTTCACCGATCTGTCGGCGCGGCGAGCATCGGAAGAGCGTCTGCGTTACTTGGCCCACTATGACGAATTGAGCGGTCTGGCCAACCGCGCGCTATTTCGCCTGCGTTTGCATGAGGCCTGCCAACGGGTGCGGGTCAATGGCCGTAGCCTGGCGTTGCTGCACATCGACCTGGATCGCTTCAAGCTGCTCAACGAAAGCCTCGGTCATGAACTGGCTGACCAACTGATCAAGAAAATCGCCCAGCGCATCGCCAATGCCGTGCCGGAGGCCGATACCGTGGCGCGGCTGTCTGGTGACGAATTCGCCGTATTGTTCGATGGCTACAGCAACCTTTCCAGCCTGGTGCGGGTGACTACCCGCCTGTTGGACAAACTGCGTGTACCGCAGCGCCTGGATGGCCACGAGGTGGTCATCAGCGCCTCGGTAGGCATCAGTGTGCTGGCCGATGCCAGCTTCGATGGCAATACCCTGATCAGCCAGGCCGACATGGCCAAGCAGCATGCCAAGCATCTGGGCGGGGATAACTTCCAGTTCTATACCGAAAGCCTGCGCGCCAGTACCGTCGAGCGCCTGCAGTTGGAGAACCAACTGCGCAAGGCCATCGATGAAGGCCAACTGCTGGTCTATTACCAGCCCAAGTTGTGCCTGCGCACTGGCCGCCTGCACGCTGCCGAAGCCCTGGTGCGCTGGCAGCATCCGCAGTGGGGCATGGTCCCGCCAGGCGAATTCATTGGTCTAGCCGAGGAGACCGGCTTGATCGCACCCATGGGCGAATTCGTCCTGCGCCAAGCCTGCTGGCAAGCCTGTGAGTGGCTGCGCGAAGGGTTGCAGATTCGTGTGTCGGTGAACCTGTCGGTCTATCAGCTGCGTCAAGGCAAGCTAGTCAGCCTGGTGCGCCGGGTGCTGGAGGAAACCGGGCTGGCGCCCCATCTGCTGGAGTTGGAACTGACCGAGAGCCAATTGCTCGACAGCGTCGAGCACATCATCGCCACCTTCGAGCAACTGCATGAGCTGGGGGTGAAGTTGGCCATCGATGATTTCGGCACCGGCTACTCGTCACTGAGCTACCTCAAGCGCTTCCCGGTGGACTACGTGAAGATCGACCAGGCGTTCATCCGCGGGCTGCACGAGGGCAGTCAGGATGCCGCCATCACCCGCGCGATCATTGTCATGGCCCAGAGTCTGGGGTTGGGCGTGGTGGCCGAGGGGGTGGAAACCAATGAACAGCTGAGCTTTTTACGCGAGCAGGGCTGCGATGAGGCTCAGGGGTATTTGATCAGTCGCCCTGTCGATGCTTGGGCGTTCAAGGCACTGTTGCAAAGCGCATTCCAAGGTGTGACCAGGTAGGGAGCCCAGGAGGGCCCCTACCGCGTGGGTCAGTGGGTGACCAGAATATCGGTGATGCTATGGATCAACTGCCCTTGGTAGAAGATATCCACTTTAGGGATGTTGCTGTGATCGCCCGGCATTTTGAAGGACACGGTTTTTTCCGTGACGACCTGAGGATAGATACCCTCGACAGCTTCCAGCTTGAGCTCCAGGGCCAGCGCAAAGGACTTGTCCTGAATGTCGCGAACGCTGAGGGTGGGATTGAGTCCCGGGTGTGCAACCACAACGGAGCCATATACCCGGAAGCTGACGCTGCCAGGCATGTTGTCCATTTGTGCAACCCAACCTTTGGTTTCGATAGTCATATTGCGTACTCCTACCATGAATGCAACGTGTGTTGCGGAGTCGCCATATTTCACTTGTTCGATCTGCACATGCAGTCAGAAATCTTTCAGCTATGCCAAGCTCTTCCCTGGCGGGTCAGCAGGGTGTTGGCAGATTCGGGGCCATTACTGCCTGCGTGATAGGGGCGCGGTGCCTGGAAGTGTTCTTCCCAACCCTTGAGCATCGGGTCGATCCAGGCCCAAGCCGCCTCGACCTCGTCGCGGCGCATGAACAAGGTCGAGTCGCCGTCGAGCACATCCAGCAGCAGCCGCTCGTAGGCTTCCCAACGGCGGGTCTGGCCGAATACCTGGGCCAGGTTCAGGTCAAGTTCTACCGGTTCCAGGCGCATGCCCTTGCCTGGGCTTTTGGTCATCATGCGCAGGCTGATGCGCTCGTCGGGTTGTAGTTGGATCAGCAGTTGGTTGACCTGGCCGCCGCTGAAAAGCTCATGCGGCACCGGTTTGAACTGGATGACGATCTGCGAGGTGCGGCGTGCCATGCGTTTGCCGGTGCGCAGGTAGAACGGCACGCCGGCCCAGCGCCAGTTGTCGATCTGCGCCTGGACGGCAACGAAGGTCTCGGTGTCGCTGTCATTGTCGACGTCTTTTTCGAAGTAGTAGGCCGGCACTTCCTGGCCACCGATCCGCCCGGCACTGTATTGGCCGCGTACGGTCTTGTCCTGCACATCCTGGCCGGTGATCGGCTTGAGCGCTCGCAAAATCTTCACCTTCTCGTCGCGCACCGCTTCGGCGTCGAACTGTGCCGGGGGCTCCATCGCCACCAGGCACAGCAACTGCAGCAGGTGGTTTTGCAGCATGTCGCGGGTGGCGCCAGCGCGGTCGTAGTAGCCGCCGCGATTCTCCACCCCCAGGGTTTCACAGACGCTGATCTGCACGTGATCGACCTGGCCATTGCGCCACACCGGCTCCAGCAGGGCATTGGCAAAGCGCAGCGCCATCAGGTTCTGTACGGTTTCCTTGCCCAGGTAGTGGTCGATACGAAACACCTGCGATTCATCGAACACCGCGCCGATCGCTTCGTTGATCGCGGTGGCCGACTCCAGCGAATGGCCGATGGGCTTTTCCAGCACGATACGGGCTTCGTGATCGGCCAGCCCGGCGATGCGCAGGTGGTTGGCAATGGGTACGAACAGGTTGGGCGCGGTCGCCAGGTAGTAGATCCGCGCCAGTCCTCCCGGCTCGCCGAGATAGCGCGCCAGACGGCCGAAGTCGGCGCTTTGCGAGGCGTCCATGGGGAAGTAGTCGAGCCTGGCGCTGAAGCGCCACCAGACGTCTTCTTCGAAATCGTGGCGGGCGATCTGTGCCCGGCAATGGCGCTCGGCGAGTTTCAGGTAGTCGTCACGGCTCAGGTTGCGCCGGGCCAGGGAGATGATCCGCACCGCATTGTGCAGACGTGCCTCGCGATACAGGTGGTAGAGCGCCGGCAGCAATTTGTGCAGGGCCAGGTCGCCCGTGCCGCCGAAGACCAGAATGTCGCAAGGAATAGTCAAGCCACCACTCTCCACGTTCGTTTAACTGGGCGGGTCGCCGGTCATGTAGTATAACTACAAGAAAGCTACATCCCGGCCAGCCGATCATAACCGAGTCCAGCCCGTGAATCTGTTGCAACATATCGCCCAATCGCGCCATCTGCTGCGCAAATCGGAACTGAAAGTGGCTGACCATGTGCTACTTGATCCGGCTGCCGTCATGCACAGTTCCATGGCGGATCTGGCGCATAACGTCGGTATCAGCGAGCCGACCATCGTGCGTTTCTGCCGGGCGATTGGCTGCTCTGGGTTTCAGGACCTCAAGCTCAAGCTGGCGCAAAGCCTGGCCGCTGGCGCCAGCTTCGGCCAATTCGCGATCCATGAAGACGACTCGGTCGCCGACTACAGCCTGAAGATCTTCGACACCACCCTGCACACCTTGATGGAAGTGCGCGAGCATCTCGATCCGCACGCGCTGCAGCAGGCGGTAACGGCCATGGCCCATGCCCAGCGCGTGGAGTTCTATGGTTTTGGCGCGTCGGGTGCGGTGGCTGCCGATGCCCAGCACAAGTTCTTCCGCCTGCTGCTCAGCGCGGCGGCCTATTCCGACCCGCACATGCAGGCGATGTCGGCGGTGACCTTGAAGCCTGGCGATGTGGCGGTGTGTATCTCTCAGTCGGGGCGTTCCAAGGATCTGTTGATCACGGCCAACCTGGTGCGTGAGAGCGGCGCAAACCTGATTACCCTGTGCCCGAGCCAGACGCCGTTGGCCGAGTTGTCCACGGTCAATCTGGCGATCGATGTGCATGAAGACACCGAGATCTACACCCCGCTGACTTCGCGCATCGCTCACCTGGTGGTCATCGACGTGCTGGCCATGGGCGTGGCCATGGCGCGTGGGCCGAGCCTGGTAAATCACCTCAAGAGCGTCAAGCGCAGCTTGCGCAGCCTGAGGTTGTCGCCCAAGTCGATCAAGGCCATGGACGATTGATTCAGGGTGCCGGTGGCGGTTTCATCGCGGGGCAAGCCCGCTCCCAGGTGAGACCGGCACTGACACTGCAAATTTCATCGATCTGTCACCCTTCGGCAGCGAAATCGTAAAATCTTCGAGCCAGTCTGAAACTCCCGCACTCGATCAGGGAGACAGGCAATGGCTCGTGACTTCGATGGCTCGTACCAACCCAACGCCAAGGCTCGCAAGCAAGCTGAGAAAGATCAGCGCCGGATGGAGTTTCGCCGCGCGATCGAAAGCTACTCCGAGCAACGTCAATTGCTGCGCGAAATCGCCGATTATCCCGAACTGAGGGAGATCACCGTGTGGCAGGTATCGGCGGCAGCTTCCCCGAAAAACGCTCCACAAGCGCGCTGATCATCGCACGTTCGCTGCGAATGAACGCCAGAAATGCCAAGGCCACCGGCGACTGCCGCTTGGCCTTGGACTGCACCACGCACCAGCTGCGGTACAGCGGCAGTTCCTCGACCGGCAACTCCTTGAGCACTCCGGTGGCCAATTCCATGTTCACCGCGTGTCGCGTCAGCAGGGCAACTCCCAAGCCTGCGATCACGCATTCGCGCTGGGCATCGGCGGAGGCCACTTCGAGGGTCTGGGTGAAGTGCACGCGCTTGTCCTTGAAGTATTCCTCGCAGGCCTTGCGCGTACCCGAACCCTGTTCACGGATCAGCAGGGTATGAGGTTCCAGGTCCTGCAGGCGCAGCTGTTCAAGTTTGCACAGCGGATGATCCGGCGGCGCCACGGCAATGATCGGATTGTTCAGGAATGGCAAGAACTCCAGGCCCATGTCCTGCGGCACCATGGACATGATGATCAGGTCGTCGCGGTTATCCGAAAGGCGCCGAATGGCCTGGGCGCGGTTGACCACCGTCAGGGTCAGGTTGACCTCCGGGTGACGCTGCTTGAAGGCGGCGAACAGGTGTGGCACGAAGTACTTGGCGCTGGACTCGATCGCCAGCTTCAGCTGCCCTTGCAGTGAACCCTGCATGTCCGACAGCTGCATATCGAGGTTTTCCAACCTCCCGAAGATATCCCGGCTGGCGCGCTGCAAGGCCTCGGCGGCTTCGGTGAGGTAGAGTTTCTTGCCGACATACTCGAACAGTGGCTGACCGACCAGCTCTTCAAGCTGGCGGATCTGTAGACTAACGGCGGGTTGCGTCAGCGCCATCTCCTCGGCGGCCCGGCTGTAAGAACGCAAATCGCACACCTCATTGAAGATCTGCAATTGACGCAATGTCATACGCATCAATGACTTACGCATTTTTCTCCGGGCTCCGGCAAAACCTTGTTACGTGACTATAAGCTTTTGCTAATGCTGCCCCTAATAAATATTGATTTTTGTTTATCGTCCTTCAGCGCTAGGGTGAATATGCGACTGGCCAACTGCATCTGGTCACGCGCCGACCGGTAGAACCGGATCGTATGTTCCATCGGCTTTGGGAAGACTCCAGTGATAAAAAAAATCCTGATCGCCAACCGGGGTGAAATCGCAGTTCGGATCGTGCGTGCCTGCGCTGAAATGGGCATTCGCTCGGTGGCGATCTTTTCCGACGCCGACCGGCATGCCTTGCACGTCAAGCGCGCCGACGAGGCCTACAGCATTGGTGCCGAGCCACTGGCCGGCTATTTGAACCCGCGCAAGCTGGTCAACCTGGCTGTGGAAACCGGCTGTGATGCCTTGCATCCTGGCTACGGTTTCCTCTCGGAAAACGCCGAACTGGCAGAAATCTGCGCCGAGCGCGGGATCAAGTTCATCGGCCCGTCCGCCGACGTCATTCGCCGCATGGGCGACAAGACCGAAGCGCGCCGCACCATGATCCAGGCCGGGGTGCCCGTGACCCCTGGCACCGAAGGCAACGTGGCGGATATCCACGAAGCCTTGAGCGAAGGCGAGCGTATTGGCTACCCGGTCATGCTCAAGGCCACCTCCGGTGGCGGCGGCCGTGGTATTCGTCGCTGCAACAGCCGTGAGGAGCTGGAGCAAGCCTTCCCCCGGGTGATCTCCGAAGCGACCAAGGCGTTCGGCTCGGCCGAAGTGTTCCTGGAAAAGTGCATCGTCAATCCCAAGCACATCGAGGCGCAGATCCTGGGTGACAGCTTTGGCAATGTGGTGCACCTGTTCGAGCGCGATTGCTCGATCCAGCGCCGCAACCAGAAGCTCATCGAGATCGCCCCAAGCCCACAGCTGACTCCAGAGCAGCGCGCCTACATCGGCGACCTGGCAGTACGTGCGGCCAAGGCGGTGGACTACGAGAACGCCGGTACCGTGGAGTTCCTGCTCGCCGATGGCGAGGTGTACTTCATGGAGATGAACACCCGGGTTCAGGTGGAGCACACCATCACTGAAGAAATCACCGGCATCGACGTGGTCCGTGAACAGATTCGCATCGCCTCCGGCCTGCCACTGTCGGTCAAGCAGGAAGACATCCAGCATCGCGGCTATGCATTGCAGTTCCGCATCAATGCCGAAGACCCGAAAAACAACTTCCTCCCCAGCTTCGGCAAGATCACCCGTTACTACGCACCGGGCGGCCCAGGCGTGCGTACCGACACGGCGATCTATACCGGCTACACCATTCCGCCGTTCTACGACTCGATGTGCCTGAAACTGGTGGTCTGGGCGTTGACCTGGGAAGAGGCCATGGACCGCGGCCTGCGGGCCCTGGACGACATGCGCGTACAGGGGGTCAAGACCACCGCCGCGTACTACCAGGAAATCCTGCGTAATCCGGAATTCCGTAGCGGGCAGTTCAATACCAGCTTCGTTGAAAGCCACCCAGAACTGACCAACTACTCGATCAAGCGCAAACCCGAAGAGCTGGCCCTGGCCATCGCCGCCGCCATCGCCGCCCACGCAGGCCTGTGAGGAACCCCATAATGTCCAAGAAAATTCACGTAACCGACACGATCCTGCGCGACGCCCACCAGTCCCTGCTGGCCACCCGCATGCGCACCGAAGACATGCTGCCGATCTGCGAAAAGCTCGACAAGGTCGGCTACTGGTCGCTGGAAGTGTGGGGCGGCGCCACCTTCGACGCCTGCGTGCGCTTCCTCAAGGAAGACCCGTGGGAGCGCCTGCGCAAACTGCGTGCGGCACTGCCCAACACCCGCCTGCAGATGCTCCTGCGCGGGCAGAACCTGCTCGGCTATCGCCACTACAGCGATGATGTGGTCAAAGCCTTCGTGGCCAAGGCGGCGGTCAACGGCATCGACGTATTCCGCATCTTCGATGCGATGAACGACGTGCGTAACCTGCGCGTGGCCATCGAAGCGGTCAAGGCTGCCGGCAAGCACGCCCAGGGCACCATCGCCTACACCACCAGCCCGGTGCACACCATCGATGCCTTCGTTGCCCAGGCCAAGCAGATGGAAGCCATGGGTTGCGACTCGGTGGCGATCAAGGACATGGCCGGCCTGCTGACCCCATACGCCACCGGCGAGCTGGTCAAGGCGCTGAAGGCCGAGCAGTCGCTGCCGGTGTTCATCCACTCGCACGACACCGCCGGCCTGGCAGCCATGTGCCAGCTCAAGGCGGTAGAAAACGGCGCCGACCACATCGACACCGCCATCTCCAGCTTCGCCTGGGGCACCAGCCACCCAGGCACCGAGTCGATGGTCGCCGCGCTCAAGGGCAGCGAGTTCGATACCGGTCTGGATCTGGAACTGCTGCAGGAAATCGGCCTGTACTTCTACGCGGTGCGTAAGAAGTACCACCAGTTCGAGAGCGAATTCACTGCGGTGGACACTCGCGTGCAGGTCAACCAGGTGCCTGGTGGGATGATTTCCAACCTGGCCAACCAGCTCAAGGAGCAGGGCGCCCTCAACCGCATGAACGAAGTGCTGGCGGAAATCCCACGGGTGCGTGAAGACCTCGGCTTCCCGCCGCTGGTCACCCCGACTTCGCAGATCGTCGGTACCCAGGCGTTCTTCAACGTACTGGCCGGCGAGCGCTACAAGACCATCACCAACGAGGTGAAGCTGTACCTGCAAGGCGGTTACGGCAAAGCGCCAGGCGTGGTCAACGAGCAGCTGCGCCGTCAGGCGATCGGCAGCGAAGAGGTGATCGACGTCCGCCCAGCCGATCTGCTCAAACCAGAAATGACCAAGCTGCGTGCCGACATCGGTGCCCTGGCCCATAGCGAAGAGGACGTACTGACCTTCGCCATGTTCCCGGACATTGGCCGCAAGTTCCTCGAAGAGCGTGAAGCCGGCAGCCTCAAGCCTGAAGAGCTGCTGCCAATCCCTGAAGCGGGCGCTGCTGCGTCGGTGGGCGGCGAGGGCGTACCGACCGAGTTCGTCATCGACGTACACGGCGAGACCTACCGCGTCGACATCACTGGTGTCGGCGTCAAGGCCGAAGGCAAGCGGCACTTCTATCTGTCGATCGATGGCATGCCGGAAGAAGTGGTGTTCGAACCGCTCAACGACTTCGTTGGCGGTGGCGGCAGCAAGCGCAAGCAGGCCAGTGGTCCGGGCCACGTCAGCACCACCATGCCAGGCAACATCGTCGATGTGCTGGTCAAGGAAGGTGATGTGGTCAAGGCGGGTCAGGCGGTACTGATCACCGAAGCGATGAAGATGGAGACCGAAGTGCAAGCGGCCATCGCAGGCAAAGTCGTCGCCATTCATGTGGCTAAAGGTGACCGGGTAACCCCGGGCGAGATCCTGATCGAGATCGAAGGCTGAGCCCAGCCTTCATCTACAAGCGGTTAACCTCATTGGGGAGCGATAGCTCCCCTTTTTTTGTGTGCTTGACCGCTATCGCGGGGCAAGCCTACCCGTGGGAGTGGGCTTTCCCCGCGATAGCGGTGGTACTGACAGCCTCACTTCACCTGTGCACGACACGCTTGCAGTGATTCCACCTGCCCTTGGGCCGGTTGGTTGTCCTCGCTCAACCACCGTTCAAACCCCGCCGCCACCGCCGGCCACTCTTGATCGGTAATCGAATACCAGGCCGTATCGCGGTTCTGCCCCTTGATCACCATGTGATTGCGGAACACCCCCTCGTAGGTAAAGCCAAAGCGCTCTGCTGCCCGCTTGGAACGGGCGTTGGCGTTGTTGCACTTCCACTCCAGGCGACGATTGCCCAACTCAAAACCCAGCTTGCCCAGCAAATACACCGCTTCAGTACCCTTCGGTGTGCGCTGCATGGCTGCACCAAAGGCGATGTGGCCGATCTCGATGCGGCCATGCTCGGGCACGATCGACATCAGGCTGAGAATCCCCTGTACCTGGCCGTTGGTGCGGTCGATGACGCTATAGAACAGCGGGTCGCGGCTGGCCGCGTTGCCCTCCAGCCAACGATCGAAGGCGGCGCGCTCGGCAAATGGACCGTATGGCAGGTAGTTCCATAGCACCGGGTCAGACTCGGGGCCTTGCAGCACTTCCCACAGGTCTTCGCCATGGCGTGTCGGATCAAGCTTTTCCAGGCGAATGAACCGCCCCTCGATGGGCTCGGCCTGAGGAACGATAGCGGGCTTCCATTGCGACAGCTGACTCATAGGTGGCTCCTGTCTTACAGCGCTTTGCGAAATTGGATGAAGCTCGGACGTTCCGCGACCTGCTCGTAGAGGCTGATGGCGGTAGCGTTGGTCTCGTGAGTCAGCCAGTGCACCTTGATGCAGCCAGCGGCCTTGGCTGTGGCATAGACCTGTTCGATCAACTGGCGGCCCACACCTAGGCCACGCTGATCTGCGTCTACGTACAGATCCTGCAGGTAGCAGGAATTTTCGATGCTCCAGTTGGAACGATGATAGATCCAGTTGACCATGCCCACCGCCTTGCCATCGACCCAGGCCAGCGCTGAACGGGTGGGCTCCTGCGGGTCGAGCAGGCGTTGCCAGGTTACCGCGCTGACCTCGGCGGGCAGCTCGGTCTGGTAGAAGCGCAGATAGGCTTGCCACAGAGGCAGCCAGGCAGCGTGGTCGTTGGCGTTGACCGGGCGGATGGTGACGGTGGGCATGGGGCTATTCCTTCAGAGTGGGCGCATGTGCGCGGCAAGTTGTTGGTCCTGATGATCGGCGCTGCTGGCCAAGCCTTCGCGCACGCCTGCGATGTCCTTGGCCGAGCGGTTCTGACTGAGCTTGCGCGCACCTTGCAGGCGGGTGATGGGCAAGCGGAAACCGACAATCGCGCGCAGCATGCCGTCGATGTAGTCACTGGGCGCGTCACTGACACTCCACGGCTGGCTGCGCCCTTGCTCATGCAGGTCGCTCAGGCGGCTGACGATCTCCAGCAGGCCGGCTGCATCGTGGATCACTTGAGCGCAGCCATAGGCATGCACGGCCAGGTAGTTCCAGGTGGGGACCACCTTGTGGTGCTCGGCCTTGCTTGGGTAGAAGCTCGGGCTGACGTAGGCGTCGGGGCCGGCGAACACCACTAGCGCTTCGCCGCCTTGCTCCAGCGCCTGCCATTGCTTGTTGGCCTTGGCCAAGTGGCCGTAGACGGTGCCGAACTCGCCTTCGCCTGTGTCGATCAGCACCGGCAGGTGGCTGGCGAGCAAGCCTTGCTCGCCATGCGTCACCAGCACGGCCAGGCGGGTTTCCAGCATCTGCTGGTGCAGGCGCCCAAGGTCGTGCTCCTGATGGGGTTTGCTGTTGTACATGGCAGGTTCCTTGTCGAATGGCTTCATCCTAGGCAGGCTATTGGTCTAGGTTAAGAGCCATTCAAGACAGATTTGATAGGTCCAATCCCATGAGCGAACGTCCCATCGTGTTGCCTTTCGACCCTGCTGGGATCGTGCTCGACCAGCGTCGCGGCCTGAGCCAGCAGCTCTACCAGGCTTTGCGCGCGCGGGTGCTGGATGGGCGCCTGAGCAGCGGCACACGGCTGCCGGCCACCCGCGATCTGGCCAGTATGTTGGCGCTTTCGCGCAACAGCGTAGTGCGCGCCTACGACCAGTTGTATGCCGAGGGATACATCGAAAGCCGGGTAGGGGACGGCACCTATGTAAGCCAGCTGCCAAAACTATCCACACAACTGTCCACAGGGTTATTCCGTGGGTTATCAACAGGTTTATCCACATTTCCTGTGTATGACACTGTGGATTTGTCCAGCAGTGACCGCTCCAGCGAGCCTCTTGAGCGTCTGAAAAATCATCATTTGCCTGCGCCCAGAAGCGGTCCACCGCGGGCGTTTCGGGTGGGTATTCCTGCCTTCGATCTATTCCCATTCGACGTGTGGGCCAAGCTGCAAGCGGGTTTCTGGCGAAATCCAGAGCCTGCGCAGCTAGGCTATGGCGACCCGGCAGGAGAGCCTCAGCTGCGTGAACTGATTGCCGCCTACCTGCGCCGCTCCAGGGGCATGTCGTGCAGCGCTGGACAAATTGTGATCACCAGTGGCGCACAGGAGGCCATCAGCCTTTGTGCACAGTTGCTATTGCATCCCGGCGAGGCGGTGGCTGTGGAAAACCCAGGGTATCGCGCCGCTGGGCACGCCTTTGCCATCGCCGGTGGGCGAGTGCGTGGGGTGCCAGTGGATGACGAGGGGCTCGATTGCGCCAAGCTCGCACAACTGGCTGATTGTCGTTTGGCCTATGTAACGCCGGCTCATCAGTACCCCACAGGGGTGACCATGAGCCTGGCCCGGCGTTTGTCGCTGCTGGCCTGGGCCGAGCGCCAGGATGGCTGGATCATCGAGGACGACTACGACGGTGAGTACCGCTACAGCGGCGCGCCGCTGGCGCCGTTGGCGGCACTCGATCGGCAGGGGCGGGTGCTGTACGTCGGCACCTTCGGCAAGATTGCCTTTCCCGCGCTGCGCTTGGGTTACCTGGTGTTGCCGCAGCGTTTGGTCGAGGCGTTCAGTCAGGCCCGGGCCTTGGCGGTGCGGCATTCGGAAGTGGGTACCCAGTGTGTGATGGCCCAGTTCATGGCCCAGGGACATTTTCTGCGGCATATCCGTCGCATGCGCCGGGCGGCGTTGAGCCGGCGCAATGTGCTCAAGGCCGGGTGGCCGGAGGGGGTTGCCGGCTTGGGGGCGATGCCGGAGGTGTCGGCGGGGCTGCATGTGAAAGTGGCTGTGGATAACCTTGCCCGCGAGCGTGAATTGGTCGCACAGGCCGAGGCGGTAGGGGTGGAGGTGAATCCGCTGAGTAGTTATTGGTTGGAGGACAGCGAGGTGCCTGTGGATAAGCGGGCAGGTCTGGTGCTGGGGTTTGCGGCGGTGCCGCAGGCGCAGATTGCCGATGCGTTGATGCGCTTGCGTAAGGCCTGGAGGTAGCCGGGGCTACTTTGCGGCCTATCGCGGGGCAATCCCGCTCCCACGATTCAAGCGCTCTAGGGATCGTTGCGTGGAAGCGGGCTTGCCCCGCGATGGGCTGCGTCGCAGCCCCAAAATCTCCAATCAGGTCCCGGACTTGATTCGCGTCCAAGCGCGAGTCCGCGCCCGTTCGGCCTCCCTGGACAGCGGCTTGAGCGTATACAGCGTGGCCATCACCTCCTCGGTCGGATACAGATTCGGGTTGTTCCGAATCGCTGGGCTGACCTTCTGCGTCGCATCCTTGTTTGGATTCGGATACCCGACAAAGTCGCTGATCGGCGCAATTACCTCCGGGCGCAGCAGGTAGTTGATGAACACATGCGCATCCTCAGGATTGGCCGCGCCTTTCGGAATCGCCAGCATATCGAACCAGATCGGCGCACCTTCCTTGGGCAGGCGCATATCCACCACCACGCCATTCTTGGCATCGCGCGCGCGGTTGGCGGCTTGGGAGAAACTGCCGGAGTAGCCTACGGCCACACAGATATCGCCATTGGCGATGTCCGCCATGTACTTGGAGGAGTGGAAGTAGGTGATGTGCGGACGAATCTTCAGCAACAGTGCTTCGGCTTTCTTGTAGTCATCCGGCTTGCCGCTATTAGGGTCCAGGCCCAGGTACTTCAACGCCAGTGGCAGGATCTCGGACGGCGAATCGAGCAGGGCCACACCACACTGCTTGAGCTTGGCGATGTTCTCTTCCTTGAAGATCAGGTCCCAGCTGTCCACCGGGGCATCGGCGCCGAGCACGGCCTTGACCTTGTCTGGGTTGAAGCCGATCAGCACGGTGCCGTACATGTAGGGCACGGCGAACTTGTTACCGGGATCGTTGGCTTCGATCAGCTTCATCAGTGCCGGGTCCAGGTGCTGCCAGTTCGGCAGCTTGTTGCGCTCCAGCGGCTGGAACACGCCAGCCTCGATCTGCTTGGCCAGGAACACGTTGGACGGCACCACCACGTCATACCCGGAGTTGCCGGTGAGCAGCTTGGCTTCCAGCGCCTCGTTGGTGTCGAAGATGTCGTAGACCAGCTTGACCTGGCTGTCCTTCTGGAAGTCGGTCAGGGTCTGCGGGGTGATGTAGTCGAACCAGTTGTAGACGCGCAGGGTGCGCTGTTCGGCATGGGCTTGCAGGGCGCCAGCGGCAAGGCCGGCGACCAGCAAGGGGGCAAACAGTCGCTTGAGTCGTTTCATGGCCTGGCTCCTGGTTGGGCGCGCTGGAAGCCCTCCAGCACATTGACCGCGTTGATGCCGATTTCCTCAACAGCGTAGCCACCTTCCATCACGAACAAGGTCGGCTTGCCGAGGCGTGCGATGCGCTCGCCCATTTGCAGGTAGTCGGGGCTGTCGAGTTTGAACTGCGAGATCGGGTCATCCTTGAAGGTGTCCACGCCCAGGGATATCACCAGCACGTCCGCTGCATAGGCATCGATGCGCTGGCAGGCGTCTTCCAGGGCCTGGCTCCAGGCCGCCCAGTCGCTACCGGCGGGCAATGGATAATTGATGTTGCAGCCTTCGCCAGCGCCCTCGCCGGTCTCGTCGGCATAGCCGAGGAAGAACGGGAACTCATCGACCGGATCGCCGTGGATCGAGGCGAAGAACACATCGTTGCGGCTGTAGAAGATGTCCTGGGTGCCGTTACCGTGGTGGTAGTCGACGTCGAGGATCGCCACCTTGCTGTGGCCCTGGTCGAGAAACGCTTGGGCGGCGATGGCGGCGTTGTTCAGGTAGCAGTAGCCGCCCATGACTTCGCCAGCGGCGTGGTGCCCGGGTGGTCGGCACAGGGCGAACGCCGAATGGGCGCCTTGCTGGATGGCTGCCTGGGCAGTCAGCGCGACTTGCGCGGCGCTGTAGGCTGCTTGCCAGGTGCCAGCGGTGATCGGCGCGCCGGCATCGAAGCTGTAGTAGCCCAGCTCGCCGTGCAGCCCGGTGGGTTTGACCTGGCGCAGGGTGCGTGCCGGCCAGGTGAACGGCAGCAAGTCGCCGTCATGGCCCAGTGCGGCCCAGCGCGCCCAGGCGCCTTCGAAGAAGTTCAGGTAGTCGGCGCTGTGGATCCGCTGCAGCGGTGAACGGCCGAAATCGGTCGGGCCTTGGACTGGGCCCAGGTTGCGCTTTTTGACTTGATCAAGGACATGATCGGCGCGCGAGGGCATCTCGAAGCAAGGCATCAGCTTGCCATCGATCAGCTCGCAACGGCCGTGGTGCAGGCGGTGATCATCGGAATAGATCGTCAGCATTTGTTGTTCTCCGAAGGTTACTGGCGTTGGTCCATTGTCAGTGGCTGGCCGGTGGTGGAGAACGATGGTGGTGGCCAAAAGGGGATCGATGTGGCCAGGTTCGATGGCCGTTGTCGTTTGTGCTTTCGCTATCGCGGGGCAAGCCCGCTCCCACGTGAATTCCACACGAGCATTCCTCACGTGAATTCCACATGAGGATTTCCAACGAGGATTCAACGCGTGAACGCTACTGCGTGGGAGCGGGCTTGCCCCGCGATGGAGGCGCTGCCGATCAGCCGCGAAAATGACTAGGCGCCACGCCGCTCCAGCGCTGGAAGGCATGGCGGAAACTGGCGGTCTCGCTGAAGCCCAAGGTCTCGGCAATCCGATAGATCGGCATTTGGTCCTCGGCCAGCAGCTGCTTGGCTCGCTCGAAGCGCAGCTCATCCAGCAGCTGTTGATAACTACTGCCCAGCGCTTGCAGATGGCGGCGCAGGGTGCGCGACGAGCAGTTCATCTGTCGCGCCAAACCTTCCAGCCCAGGCGCTGCGTCCAACTGCTGGATCAGCAGCTGGCGAATCCGCCCCAGCCAGGCCTGGCGCCCGGTGAACTCAAGGTTCAACTGCCGGCAGCGCTCGCTCATGGCCTTGTGGGTCACCGGATCGGCCAACGGCAGCGGCATGTCCAACCAGCGCCGTTCGAAGGCAAAGGCGTTGTCGCCGGCGGCAAACCCCAACGGGCAGGGGAATGCACCGCTATAAAGCGCGTGATAGCTGGGCTGGGCATGTTCGAAGCGTGCTGCCAGCAACGGCAGCGGGCGGCCGAGCAGGTCGTCGCAGATGGTTTTCAGCGACACCAGGCAGAACTCGGCATTGAAGGTCGCCAGCGCTGGGCTGTCGCGGTAATCGCTGGCGCTGAACCAGATCCGCTGGCCATCGTCGATCAGGCGAAGCTCGAAAACTGTTCCCAGCAATGCCGGATAGCGCAGGGCCAGGCGCAGGGCGTCACCCAAAGTGGCACTGGAGAGCAAGGCGTAACCAAGCATGCCGTAGCACGACACATGCATGCGCCGGCCGAGCTCCAGGCCGATCTCCTCGCGCCGGGCCACGGCGTTGGCGCACACCTGCAATTCTTGCTGGGTGGTGATGCGCGCATCGGCATGGCCCAGGTCCGCTGGGCCAATGCCGCTGCCGGCTAGCAGGCTCGACGCATCGCAGCCGCTCTCTTGGAAAACCTTGAGAATCAGCGAAACGGCGTTGAGGGTGGTCAGGTGGCTGTGCAGCATGCTCGGCAATCCCGTGGGTTGGGAGGCATTATGGAGCAAGTTGTGTGCCGGGCGTCTGTTCAGGGCCGGGATAAAAAAAGGGCCCTGAGCGTGCGCTCGGGCCCTTGAAAGGTCGAGAGGTGTCTAGTCCCTCAAACCTGGTGAGACAGGTTGCAGTCGTCGGTTACGCCTTCAGCGGCACCAGACGTGGAGCGATCATGTTTTCCGGACGCAGGATGTCGTTGAGCATCGCTTCGTCCAGCAGCTTCTCTTCGCGCACCAGTTCCAGTACGCCGCGGCCGGTTTCCAGGGCAACGCGGGCGATACGGGTGGCGTTTTCGTAGCCGATGTACGGGTTCAGGGCGGTGACCAGGCCGATCGAGTGCTCGACCAGTTCACGGCAGCGCTGTTCGTTGGCAGTGATGCCGACGATGCAGTGCTCGCGCAGCATGTCCATGGCGCGTTGCAGCAGGCGGATCGAGTCGAAGATCTTGTAGGCGATCAGCGGCTCCATCACGTTCAGCTGCAGCTGGCCACCTTCGGCGGCGACGGTCAGTGCCAGGTCGTTGCCCATGATGGCGAAGGCCACTTGGTTGACCGCTTCCGGGATTACCGGGTTGACCTTGCCTGGCATGATCGAGCTGCCTGGCTGACGCGCTGGCAGGTTGATTTCGTTGATGCCGGTGCGTGGGCCGCTGGACAGCAGGCGCAAGTCGTTGCAGATCTTCGACAGCTTGACCGCGGTACGCTTGAGCATGCCGGAGAACAGCACGAAGGCGCCCATGTCGGAGGTGGCTTCGATCAGGTCGGCAGCCGGAACCAGCGGCTGGCCGCTGATGGTCGCCAGGCGCTGTACTGCCAGCATCTGGTAGCCCGGGTCGGCGTTGATGCCGGTACCGATGGCGGTGCCACCCAGGTTGATTTCGGTGAGCAGTTCCGGCGCCAGCGAACGCAGACGGTTGAGGTCTTCGGTCATGGTGGTGGCGAAGGCGCGGAATTCCTGGCCGAGGGTCATCGGCACGGCGTCTTGCAGCTGGGTACGACCCATCTTCAGGACGTGGTCGAACTCTTTACCCTTGGCCGCGAAGGCTTGGATCAGGCTGTCGAGGCTGGCCAGCAGGGCGTCGTGACCCAGCAGCAGACCCAGGCGGATCGCGGTCGGGTAGGCGTCGTTGGTCGACTGCGCCATGTTCACGTCGTTGTTGGGGTGCAGGTACTGGTACTCACCCTTCTGGTGACCCATGGCCTCCAGCGCGATGTTGGCGATCACTTCGTTGGCGTTCATGTTGGTAGAAGTACCAGCACCGCCTTGAATCATGTCCACCACGAACTGCTCATGGTAGTCACCGCGGATCAGACGGGCGCAAGCCTCGCTGATAGCGGCGTGCTTGGCATCGCTCAAGTGCCCCAGCTCACGGTTGGCGTCAGCAGCTGCCTGCTTGACCATCGCCAGGCCGACTACCAGTTTCGGGTAGTGCGACAGCGGAACACCGGAGAGGTGGAAGTTGTTGGCAGCGCGCAGAGTCTGGATGCCGTAGTAGGCATCGGCAGGGACTTCAAGGGTACCAAGCAGATCTTTTTCGACGCGGAACGATGCAGCGGAGGACATGATGGATATCATCTCGAGTTTGACCCGGCACCTGCCGGAATGGCGCCAATCCTAGGCCGGGGCAGATTTGTCGGCCAATGCTGTTAGACGCTAACCTATGCACAAACGGCATAGTGATTGATGTGACGTCAATTGACATTCGAGCGTGTTCCATTTTGGTGCACGCCGGGAGATGGCTTCATGAACCTCGAAAGCAAATGGCTGGAAGATTTCAGCGCGCTGGCCTCAACGCGTAGTTTTTCCCAGGCGGCGGAGCGACGTTTCGTCACCCAGCCAGCCTTCAGTCGACGCATACGCAGCCTGGAGGCGGCACTCGGGCTGACCTTGGTGAATCGTTCCCGCACGCCAATCGAACTGACCGAAGCGGGGCAGCTGTTTCTCGTCACGGCGCGTACGGTTGTCGACCAGTTGAGCGAAGTTTTGCGCCATTTGCATCATCTCGAAGGTGGCCAGGGGGAGGTTATCCAGGTAGCGGCGGCGCACTCGCTGGCGTCGGGGTTTTTCCCCCGTTGGGTGGCGCAGTTGCGCAACGATGGTTTGAACATTGCCACGCGCCTGGTCGCGACCAACGTCGGTGATGCCGTGCATGCCTTGCGCGAAGGTGGCTGCGATTTGATGCTGGCCTTCTATGACCCCGATGCAGCGTTGCAGATGGACGCCGAGATCTTCCCGTCATTGCACATGGGCACCACCGAGATGCTGCCGGTGTGCGCCGTTGGCCCTGACGGCAAACCGTTGTTCGATCTGGAGGGTGACGCCAGCGTGCCGCTGCTGGCCTACAGCGCTGGAGCATTCCTTGGGCGTTCGGTGAGCCTTCTGCTGCGCCAGCGCAACCTGCGCTATACCACTGTCTATGAAACGGCGATGGCCGACAGCCTTAAAAGCATGGCCCTCGAGGGTATGGGCGTGGCCTGGGTGCCACGGCTGTCGATGCAGGGCGAACTGGCCCGCGGTGAGCTGGCCGTTTGCGGCAGCAGCGCCTGGCACGTGCCGCTGGAAATTCGCCTGTACCGCTGCGCCCTGGTGCGCAAGGCCAACGTGCGCTTGCTGTGGCGCAAGCTCGAAGGTGGCGCAGTTGACCCAAAAGTCAGCCAAACCCCCGAAAAATAAGGCCGACAGTTGGTCGCCAGGGGTGCCGGGATGCTATCGCGTTACGTTATACTGCGCGGCCCCTCGACCGGATAGATTCCGGTCATGATCAGCAAACAAGCCACGCCGGTCGTCCCGCGTGGCTTGTTGTTTTTTGACGCGCCTGCGGGCGCACAAGCGAAGAGGCTCGACGATGAGTGCACTGGTTGGCGTGATCATGGGCTCCAAGTCCGATTGGTCCACCCTTAGCCACACCGCCGATATGCTGGAAAAACTCGGCATTCCCTACGAAGTGAAGGTGGTTTCCGCCCACCGCACCCCGGATCTGCTGTTCCAGTATGCCGATGAGGCCGAAGGCCGCGGCATCGAGGTGATCATCGCCGGTGCCGGTGGCGCCGCCCACCTGCCAGGCATGTGCGCCGCCAAGACTCACCTGCCGGTGCTCGGCGTGCCAGTGCAGTCGTCGATGCTGTCGGGCGTCGACTCGCTGCTGTCGATCGTACAGATGCCAGCCGGTATTCCGGTTGCCACCCTGGCCATCGGCAAGGCTGGCGCGATCAATGCCGCACTGCTGTCGGCGAGCATTCTCGGTGCCAAGCACCCGCAGTTCCACGCGGCGCTCAAGCAGTTCCGCACGGAGCAGACCGAAACCGTCCTGGACAATCCTGACCCGCGTCAGGCTTGAGGCTTACGACATGAAGATCGGTGTAATCGGTGGCGGCCAGTTGGGCCGCATGCTGGCCCTGGCGGGCACTCCGCTGGGCATGAACTTCGCTTTCCTCGACCCGGCGCCGGACGCTTGCGCCGCGCCATTGGGCGAGCACCTGCGTGCCGACTACGGCGACCAGGACCATCTGCGCCAGTTGGCCGACGAAGTCGACCTGGTCACCTTCGAGTTCGAAAGCGTCCCGGCCGAGACCGTGGCCTTCCTCTCGCAGTTCGTCCCGGTGTACCCGAGCGCCGAAGCGCTGCGCATCGCCCGTGACCGCCTGTTCGAAAAGAGCATGTTCCGCGACCTGGGCATCCCCACCCCGGCGTTCGCGGACATCCTGTCCCAGGCGGACCTCGATGCGGCAGTCGCCAGCATTGGCCTGCCAGCTGTGCTCAAGACCCGCACCCTGGGTTACGACGGCAAGGGCCAGAAGGTGCTGCGCAGCGCTGAAGACGTGGTCGGCACCTTTGCCGAACTGGGCAGCGTGCCATGCCTGCTGGAAGGCTTCGTGCCGTTCACGGGCGAAGTGTCGCTGGTGGCCGTGCGTGGCCGCGATGGCGAAACCCGCTTCTACCCGTTGGTGCACAACACCCACGAGAGCGGCATCCTGCGCTTGTCGGTGGCCAGCGAAGACCACCCGCTGCAGTCGCTGGCTGAAGACTACGTCGGTCGTGTGCTCAAGCAGCTCGACTATGTTGGCGTGATGGCCTTCGAGTTCTTCGAGGTCGACGGTGGCCTGAAAGCCAACGAAATCGCCCCACGCGTGCACAACTCGGGGCACTGGACCATCGAAGGCGCCGAGTGCAGCCAGTTCCAGAACCACCTGCGCGCCATTGCCGGCTTGCCGCTGGGCTCGACTGCCAAGGTCGGCGAGAGCGCCATGCTCAACTTCATCGGCGAAGTGCCGGCAGTGGACAAGATCGTCGCCCTCGACGACTGCCACCTGCACCACTATGGCAAGGCCTTCAAGGTTGGCCGCAAGGTCGGTCACGCCACCCTGCGTTGCTCGGACATGGCCACCCTGCAAGACAAGATCGCCGAAGTTGAGGCGTTGATCGCCGGCTGATTGAACCTCTGTGGCCAGCAAGGCCTCTGAAATGGCAACAAGCCAAAGCGCTGACTAGGCTTTGGCTTGTTTCATCTTCATATCAGAGGGATTGCCATGGGCATCATTGGAACCATCTTCATCGGCCTGATCGTCGGCCTGCTGGCCCGCTTCCTCAAGCCTGGGGACGACAGCATGGGCTGGATCATGACCATCCTGCTGGGTATCGCCGGCTCCCTGCTGGCCACCTATGGCGGCCAGGCATTGGGCATCTACCAGGCCGGGCAAGCGGCAGGCTTCTTCGGCGCACTGGTTGGCGCCGTCGTGCTCCTGGTGATCTACGGTCTGATCAAGAAACGCTGATTCCAGATAGAATGCCCGGCAATTCCACCTGAGTTGCCGGGCATTTTTTATGCGTGCGTTTTTCCTTATCCCGATGTTGCTGGTAGCTAGCCTGGCTCACGCCGAACTGCCTGAAACCGACTGGCTCGAACTGATGCCCAAGTCGGACCAGAAGGCGCTGGAGCTGATGCCGGAAATCGATCACAACTCGCCGGAAGCGATGGGCACCTTCACCGACAAGGGCGGCCTCAAGCAGAGCAAAGGCTTGCCGGCGGTGATGTACTCGACCAAGACCGTAGCGGCGATGAATGGTAAACAGATTCGCCTGGGTGGGTATCCGGTGCCGCTGGAGAGCGATGCCAAGGGCAACAGCACATTGTTCTTCCTGGTGCCGTATCCAGGGGCCTGCATCCACGTGCCGCCGCCGCCGCCCAACCAGCTGGTGCTGGTGCGCTATCCGCACGGGTTGAAGATCGATGATATCTATACGCCGCTGTGGGTCAGCGGGACGTTGAAGGTGGAAACCGTCAGCAATGACCTGGCGGATGCGGCGTATGCGCTGGATGCAGGGCAGGTGAGGGTGGTGGAGGATGCCGACCTCTGATGGTATCTGGGCCGGCCTCATCGCGGGGCAAGCCCTCTCCCACGCAGCCCGCGTCATCAGGAGGCTGGCGTGGGAGAGGGCTTGCCCCGCGATGAGGTCGGTCAGATCAGAGCGCCTCGCTGCCAATCACCACGCTTAGGGCATGACTCGCCCCAGGCCTGAGCACCACCACATCATCCCAGACATTCGCCGTCTCGATGCACAGCATCCGCTGCCAGCCATCATCGGCCATGTCCGCCAGCTCCTTGGCTCGCTCGGTCCACGGGTTCCAGATCACTGCCGAGCGCGAGCCGCTGCTGGCCAGGGTAATCCGTCGATTCCAGTGCGGGTCGACAATGCTCAAGCGCTCAGGGGTGTGCAGATAGATCCGGTCGGTCTCCCCGGCAAAGCCCAGCGCGCCGGTTTGCGTGCGCTGCTGCCAATCGGCCAGGGTCTCGATGTAGTCCACCCCCTGCACACCCTCAACGCGCGCCTGGCGTACGTCGCTGACGGCGAAGTAGCTGTGCAGGGCCTGGCTGATGGTCACGCTGTCGTTGCCCAGGTTGTAGCTGGTCAGAGTCACGCGCAATTGCTCACCCAGCTCGATCAGCAGCTTCAACTCGACCTCATGCGCCCAGCCGGGCAGATCGCCTTGCGCCTCGGGCAGTTCGAACTCGATCTGAAGGTTGGCGCCGACCTCTTCGACCCTGCGCAATTGCCAGTCGCGTCCGCGCGCCAACCCGTGGGCCGGAGCCTGGTCGCCTTTGTACATGGCTTGGACGGATTCGGGGTTGCGCTGCAAGTTGCCAAACCACGGCCAGCACACCGGTACCCCGGCGCGCACGGATTTACCCTGGCGGAAGATGGCCTGGTCGCTCAGCCACAGCAACGGCGGCTCGCCGATTCGCTGATAGCTGAGGATCTGTGCGCCTTGCTGGGCGATCAGTAGTTCGGCATGAGCGCTGCTGATGCGCCAGCAATTGAGCTCGCCGTGGAGCTCGGTTTCAACCTTGAAATTAGCCATACGCTTGTCTCGTTGATTGCATGTAGGCCTTGGACCTTGTGCCTTGCAACGAGTTTACCGCCAGCCAGACTCAGCGACGAGGCACAGAACGGGTACGGCCACTGCCATCGATGGCGACGAACACGAACACCGCTTCGGTGACCTTGCGCCATTCGCTGGACAGCGGATCGTCGCTCCACACTTCGACCATCATCTGGATCGAGCTGCGGCCGATTTCCAGGGTCTGGGTATAGAAGGACAGTTGTGCGCCTACCGCTACCGGGACCAGGAAGGCCATGCGGTCGATCGCCACGGTGGCCACCCGGCCGCCTGCGACACGGCTGGCCATGGCGGTGCCGGCCAGGTCCATCTGCGCGACCAGCCAGCCGCCGAAGATGTCACCAAAGCCGTTGGTTTCGCGGGGTAACGCAGTAATTTGCAAGGCCAGGTCGCCCTGCGGGATAGGATCTTCTTGTTCGAGCTCAATCATGCCGTGGGGCCTCTGACCCGTGACGCTTCGTTGGTTGGCGCAATGAAGGACGCCGAGAAATCGATTCAGCTAAAAACATACTACGCTGATTTCGCTTCGCAGGGCGGCCGAAGGGAAACTCTGCGAAACCGCCTGAGCATAGTGACCGGCGTTTTCGCACAACATCCCACATCGGGAGCAACCTTTTGCTACGAATGGGCAGTATATAGAGCCTCACAGCCAGCGACGACCGCGCATTCATGAATATCTGTAGTGTTTTTGTATCGCTATGAGCGTAGCGCGCCAATTTGCTATCTTCGCTGCTCACCAATCCAGAAGCCGCGTGCCAAGCGGCCTGCACGACCTACAAGAGATAATCGATGACCTCCGTGCCCAGCAGTATCGAGCAGCCCTCGCGGCCGCTGACCCGCAGTGACTACAAGACGCTCTCATTGTCCGCCCTGGGCGGCGCGCTGGAGTTCTACGACTTCATCATCTTCGTGTTCTTCGCCACGGTGGTGGGCAAGCTGTTCTTCCCGCCAGACATGCCCGAATGGCTACGCCTGATGCAGACCTTCGGCATCTTTGCTGCCGGTTACTTGGCGCGCCCGCTCGGCGGCATCGTCATGGCGCACTTCGGCGACCTGCTGGGGCGCAAGAAGATGTTCACCTTGAGCATCTTCATGATGGCCCTGCCGACGCTGATCATGGGCCTGCTGCCAACCTACGCGCAGATCGGCCTGTGGGCGCCGATCCTGCTGCTGTTGATGCGGGTCATTCAGGGCGCGGCGATTGGTGGAGAGGTGCCGGGCGCCTGGGTGTTCGTCTCCGAGCATGTGCCGGCGCGCAACACCGGCTACGCCTGCGGCACGCTGACTGCCGGGCTTACCGCCGGGATTTTGCTGGGCTCGCTGGTAGCGACGCTGATCAACACGGTTTATACCGTCGAGGAAGTGGCGGATTACGCCTGGCGGATTCCGTTCCTGCTCGGTGGTGTGTTCGGCCTGTTCGCGGTCTACCTGCGCCGCTGGTTGCACGAGACCCCAGTGTTCGCCGAGATGCAGCAGCGCAAGGCGCTGGCTGAAGAGCTGCCACTGCGCGCGGTGCTGCGTGATCACCGCGGGGCGATCATCCTGTCGATGCTGCTGACCTGGCTGCTGTCGGCTGGCGTCGTGGTGGTGATCCTGATGACCCCGGCGCTGCTGCAGAGTCTCTATCACATCAGCCCGACCGACTCGCTCAAGGCCAACAGCCTGGCGATCGTGCTGCTCAGCCTGGGCTGCATTGGTTCCGGCAGTCTGGCGGATCGCTTTGGTGCTGGGCGAGTATTCGTGATCGGCAGCCTGGCGTTGCTGGTGACCTCGTGGACGTTCTACCACAGCCTGCCGACTCGGCCGGACCTGCTGTTCCCGCTGTACGCGCTGACTGGCCTGTGCGTCGGGGTGATTGGCGCAGTGCCGTATGTGATGGTCAAGGCGTTCCCGGCGGTGGTGCGGTTCAGTGGGTTGTCATTCTCCTACAACGTCGCCTACGCCATTTTCGGTGGTCTGACGCCGATGGTGGTGACGGCGTTGCTCAAGCTTAGCCCGATGGCGCCTGCTTACTATGTGGCGGGTTTGTGCGCCGTTGGTCTGTTGGTGGGGCTTTACCTGTTGGCGAACAAGCGCTGAGTAATCGGTAAGGCTTGAGGATTTGGGGCTGATTTGCAGCCTATCCGCATAACCTTGAAACATCCTGAAAGGCCATCCCGCATTCGCGGTGATGGCCTTTCATCCAATTGTCACATTGGAGTCATATCGTGTTCATGCGGCCTGCAGATACTTGGGCCCGATCCATCCAACACCCCAAATATTCCTGCTAGGAGCAAGGCATGAAACTGAAGCGTTTGATGGCGGCCCTTACCTTCGCCGCCGCTGGCGTTGCCACCGCCAATGCGGTAGCCGCTGTCGACCCAGCAATCCCGACCTACACCAAGACCACCGGTGTTTCGGGCAACCTCTCCAGCGTAGGTTCCGACACCCTCGCCAACCTGATGACGCTGTGGGCCGAGGCCTACAAGAAGGAATATCCGAACGTAAACATCCAGATCCAGGCTGCCGGCTCCTCCACCGCGCCACCCGCGCTGACCGAGGGCACCGCCAACCTCGGCCCGATGAGCCGCAAGATGAAGGACGTCGAGCTGCAGGCCTTCGAGCAGAAGTACGGCTACAAGCCAACCGCCATCCCGGTTGCCGTCGACGCCCTGGCCGTATTCGTGCACAAGGACAACCCGATCAAGGGCCTGACCATGGCGCAGGTCGATGCGATCTTCTCCTCGACTCGCCTGTGCGGCGGCAAAGCCGACGTGAAAACCTGGGGCGACCTGGGCGTGACTGGCGACCTGGCCAACAAGCCAGTGCAGCTGTTCGGCCGTAACTCGGTATCTGGCACCTACGGCTACTTCAAGGAAGAAGCCCTGTGCAAAGGCGACTTCAAGCCTAACGTCAACGAACAGCCTGGCTCGGCTTCGGTCGTGCAGTCGATCAGCAGCTCGCTGAACGGCATCGGCTACTCGGGCATCGGTTACAAGACCGCCAGCGTCAAGACTGTAGCCCTGGCCAAGAAAGAAGGCGGGGAGTTCGTTGAAGACAACGAAAGCAACGCCCTGAATGGCACCTACCCGCTGTCGCGCTTCCTCTACGTCTACGTCAACAAGGCGCCGAACAAGCCTCTGGCCCCGCTGGACGCCGAGTTCATCAAGCTGGTCCTGTCGCAAGCTGGCCAGCAGGTCGTGGTCAAGGATGGCTACATCCCATTGCCGAAGAAAGTGGTCGACAAGGCCATGGCTGACCTCGGTCTGTCGCACAACGGTAACGTTGCCAAGAAGTAAGTGAGACCCCGGTGAGGGCTGGCCTGCGGCTAGCCCTCCCACCCATTCTCGGTCCGAAGCCAGAACTCCTGAGCGGCGGGCTTTTTTGCGTCAATGCACTGTCATGTTTTTGTAATACGGGACCGCTAGGGTGTGCGCATGAATGATCTGGCCAACTCCACCATGACCCAAAATTCTCCCCCCGTGCGGATTGATTTCAATACGCCCGAGTTGCAACGCAAGCGCAAAATGCGTGCGTTCAAGGATCGCCTGACCCGCTGGTATGTACTGGTGGGCGGGCTTGCCGTGCTGGCGGCAATCACCCTGATCTTCTTCTATCTGGCCTATGTCGTGCTGCCACTGTTCCAGGGCGCCGAACTGACCAGCAAGAAGGCCCTGGAGCCGACCTGGCTGCAGCAGGATGCCGGCAAACCGCTGATGATCGCCCTCGAGGAGCAAAACCTGGTCGGCATGCGTGTGTCCGATAAAGGCCAGGCGCTGTTTTTCGACACCAAGAGCGGTGCTGAAATCAATCGCGTGAACCTGCCCGTTCCGGCAGGCGCCCAGGTGACGTCGATCAGTACCGACCAGCCGGGTAGCCCGCTAATCGTGCTGGGCCTGTCCAATGGTCAGGCGGTGGTGTTCCACCACACCTACAAGATCACCTACCCGGACAACAAGAAGACCATTACCCCTGGCATCGATTTCCCGTATGGCCAGGAACCGTTCGTGCTCGACGAGCAGGGCCGCGCGCTTGAGCACGTCAGCGTCAACGTCAACGGCGAGACCGTCACGGTAGCCGGTTCGCACGGTTCGCAACTGCTGGTGACCCAGCTGACTCGCGAAGAGAACATGATGACCGGTGAGGTCACCAGCGAGCAGAACCGCATCGACCTGCCGCAAATGACCGAGCCGGTGAAGGCGATCTTCATCGACCCGCGCCAGCAATGGCTGTATGTGGTTAACGGTCGCGCCCAGGCCGACGTGTTCAGCCTGCGCGACAAGAGCCTCAACGGTCGCTACAAGCTGCTCGACGACGGCCAGGCCGAGATCACCGCCAGTGCCCAGCTGGTCGGCGGTATCTCGCTGATCTTCGGTGATTCCAAAGGTGGCCTGAGCCAGTGGTTCATGGCCCGCGACCCGGATGGCGAGCAGCGCTTCAAGCTGATTCGCAGCTTCCAGATGGGCAACGCCCCGGTGGTGCAGATCGACGCCGAAGAGCGCCGCAAAGGTTTCATCGCCCTGGACAGCGCCGGCAAGCTCGGCGTGTTCCACAGCACCGCGCATCGTACCCTGCTGGTCGAGCCTGCCGCCGAAGGCGCGGGTATCCTCGCGCTGTCGCCACGCGCCAACCGTATCTTCATCGAAGAAGGCGGCAAGCTGCTGCCCTTGAGCCTGAAGAACCCGCACCCGGAAGTGTCCTGGAGCGCACTGTGGAGCAAGGTCTGGTACGAGAACTACGACGAGCCCAAGTACGTTTGGCAGTCGACTGCTTCGAACACCGACTTCGAGCCTAAGCTGAGCCTTTCGCCACTGACCTTCGGTACCCTCAAGGCCGCGTTCTACGCGATGATCCTGGCGGCGCCGCTGGCCATTGCCGCAGCGATCTACACGGCCTACTTCATGGCCCCTGGCATGCGCCGCAAGGTCAAGCCGGTGATCGAGCTGATGGAAGCGATGCCGACGGTGATCCTCGGCTTCTTCGCCGGCCTGTTCCTCGCACCGTACCTTGAAGGCCACCTGCCGGGTGTGTTCAGCCTGTTCCTGTTGATGCCGATCGGTATCTTGCTGGCCGGCTTCACCTGGAGCCGCCTGCCGGAATCACTGCGCCTGCGTGTGCCGGATGGCTGGGAAGCCGCGATTTTGATCCCGGTGATCCTGTTCACCGGCTGGTTCGCTCTGTACATGAGCCCGTTCATTGAAACCTGGTGGTTCGGCGGCGACATGCGCCTGTGGATCAGCAACGACCTGGGCATCACCTACGACCAGCGCAACGCCCTGGTAGTCGGTATCGCCATGGGCTTCGCGGTGATCCCGAACATCTACTCGATCGCCGAAGACGCCGTGTTCAGCGTGCCACGCAGCCTGACCCTGGGTTCGCTGGCGCTGGGTGCCACGCCCTGGCAAACCCTGACCCGCGTGGTCATCCTCACGGCCAGCCCGGGTATCTTCTCGGCGCTGATGATCGGCATGGGCCGTGCAGTGGGCGAGACCATGATCGTGTTGATGGCCACCGGTAACACCCCGGTCATGGAAATGAACCTGTTTGAAGGCATGCGTACCCTGGCCGCCAACGTCGCGGTGGAGATGCCCGAGTCGGAAGTCGGCGGCAGCCACTACCGCGTGCTGTTCCTCGCCGCGCTGGTACTGCTGATGTTCACCTTCGTGATGAACACCCTGGCCGAGCTGATTCGTCAGCGTCTGCGCAAGAAATACTCGTCGCTTTGATAGAAAGGTAGAGATCCGTGAAAAAGGATTCCCTCAAAGGCTGGTTCAAGAGCGGCGCCCCCGGCGTCTGGATCAGCGGTGGCGCGGTCGCCATCGCAGTGATCATGACCGTGGGCCTGCTGGCGGTGATCGCCGTGCGTGGCCTGGGCCACTTCTGGCCGGCCGACCTGATCCAGGCCACCTATAAGGTGCCGGGCCAGGCTGATCATGTAGTCATCGGTGAAGTGGTTCAGAAGGAAGAAGTACCGCTGGCGCGCTTGAAGGGCGCCGGTCTGCCGGTGCCGGATAACGGCCCGGAGTTCATGACCCGCGAGCTGATCAAGGTCGGCAACCGCGACCTCAATGGCAGCGACTTCACCTGGGTGGTCGGTGACTGGCTGGTGGATCAAACCACCCCCGCCGAACTGATCGCCCTGGAGCGTCGCGAATGGGGCAACTTCTACGGCTACCTGGTCAGCGTCAAGGAGAACGGCAAGGTCGTCGCCGAAGGCCAAGCGGCCTGGACCGAACTGCAAGCGCGCCTCAAGCGTGCCAGCAAACTGGCCGGCGAGCTGCAGACCCTTGAGAAGAAAGACATCGGCGCGATCAACCATGGCCTGGAGCGCCTGCGCCTGCACAGCCGTAAGCTTGAGCTCGACGGCAAGCTGGACGCCGCTGCTCAGGCGGACATGGACGCCGAGCGCGCCGAGCTGAACAGCCGCTACAAGGCCATCGAAGACCGCCTGGGCGCGCTGCACAGCGAGTTCAGCCGTGACAGCCTGGTTGCCCGTGATGGCAATGGCCGCGAAGTCGAGATCAACCTGGACAAGGTGGTGCATGCCTATCAGCCAAACGGCATGGGTACCTTCACCAAGCTGGGCACCTACTTTGCCAAGGTCTGGGAGTTCTTGAGCGACGACCCACGTGAAGCCAACACCGAGGGCGGTATCTTCCCGGCCATCTTCGGTACGGTGATGATGACCCTGATCATGGCCGTGATCGTCACCCCGTTCGGCGTGCTGGCTGCGGTGTACCTGCGTGAATATGCCCGCCAGGGCCCGGTAACGCGGCTGATCCGCATCGCGGTGAACAACCTGGCGGGTGTTCCGGCGATCGTCTACGGCGTGTTCGGCCTGGGCTTCTTCGTCTACGTGCTGGGTGGTTCGATCGACCGGCTGTTCTTCCCTGAAGCCCTGCCGGCGCCAACCCTGGGGACTCCAGGTCTGCTGTGGGCTTCGTTGACCCTGGCCCTGCTGGCCGTGCCGGTGGTGATCGTGGCCACCGAAGAAGGTCTGGCGCGGATCCCGCGGACCGTGCGCGAGGGCTCGCTGGCCCTCGGCGCGACCAAGGCCGAGACGCTGTGGAAGATTGTTCTGCCAATGGCCAGCCCGGCGATGATGACCGGCATGATCCTCGCCGTGGCACGTGCCGCCGGTGAAGTGGCGCCGCTGATGCTGGTGGGTGTGGTCAAGCTGGCGCCATCGCTGCCAGTGGACGGTAACTACCCTTACCTGCACCTGGACCAGAAGATCATGCACCTGGGCTTCCACATCTATGACGTCGGCTTCCAGAGCCCGAACGTCGAGGCCGCGCGACCGCTGGTGTACGCCACCGCGCTGTTGCTGGTGCTGGTGATCGCCACCCTCAACCTTTCGGCGGTGTGGATCCGTAACCACCTGCGCGAGAAGTACAAGGCGCTCGACCACTGAGTCTGATTAGCAAGCATGCCGCCCGCGAGCCGGGCGGCGCTTTGAAACGAATTGATAGCGTATGGAGTTGACCATGCAGCAAGAATCCCACACCCACGGCATCGACATGTCGGCCCTGGGGCGCGACAAGCAGAGCCTGCGCCTGGCCGAAGAGACCGTGGCCATCGAAGTGCCCGGTCTGTCCCTGTACTACGGCGACAAGCAGGCGTTGTTCGACGTCAGCATGAACATCCCCAAACAGCGCGTGACCGCCTTCATCGGCCCGTCCGGCTGCGGTAAGTCGACCCTGCTGCGCACGTTCAACCGCATGAACGACTTGGTCGATGGCTGCCGCGTCGAAGGCGAGATCAACCTGTACGGCAACAACATCTACCGCAAGGGCGAAGACGTCGCCGAGCTGCGTCGGCGGGTCGGCATGGTGTTCCAGAAGCCTAACCCGTTCCCCAAGACCATTTATGAAAACGTGGTCTACGGCCTGCGCATCCAGGGCATCAACAAGAAACGCACCCTCGATGAGGCCGTTGAGTGGGCACTCAAGGGCGCGGCCCTGTGGGATGAGGTCAAGGACCGCCTGCACGAGTCGGCGCTGGGCCTGTCCGGTGGTCAGCAGCAACGTTTGGTCATCGCCCGTACCATTGCCGTCGAGCCTGAAGTGCTGCTGCTCGATGAGCCGTGCTCGGCACTCGACCCGATCTCGACCTTGAAGGTCGAAGAGCTGATCTACGAATTGAAATCCAAGTACACCATCGTCATCGTTACCCACAACATGCAACAGGCGGCGCGTGTCTCGGACTACACCGCGTTCATGTACATGGGCAAACTGATCGAGTTCGGTGATACCGATACGCTGTTCACCAACCCGGCGAAGAAACAGACCGAAGACTACATCACCGGTCGTTACGGCTAGAGGCCGCAGGAACGACTCGGACCCTGTGGGAGCGGGCTGGCCCGCGAACAAGGGCGAAGCCCATGCCATGCGCCGTAGGCGCCTGCTTCGCGGGCAAGCCCGCTCCCACACGAACACACTTGAAGCTTGCAGCTCGCGGAGCGAACGCATGATCAACAAAGAAAGCCTTACCCATCACATCTCCCAGCAGTTCAACGCCGAGCTCGAAGAGGTTCGCAGCCACCTCCTGGCGATGGGTGGGCTGGTCGAGAAGCAGGTCAACGACGCGGTCACTGCGCTGATCGAAGCCGACTCTGGCCTGGCTCAGCAGGTGCGTGAAGTCGATGAACAGATCAACCAGATGGAGCGCAACATCGACGAGGAATGCGTGCGCATCCTCGCTCGTCGCCAGCCTGCGGCGTCCGACCTGCGCTTGATCATCAGCATCTCCAAGTCGGTGATCGACCTGGAGCGCATCGGTGACGAGTCGACCAAGATCGCCCGTCGCGCCATCCAGCTGTGCGAGGAAGGCGAGTCGCCGCGCGGCTACGTCGAGGTGCGCCACATTGGCGATCAGGTGCGCAACATGGTCCGTGACGCGCTGGACGCGTTCGCCCGCTTCGATGCCGAGCTGGCCCTGTCGGTGGCCCAGTACGACAAGACCATCGACCGCGAATACAAGACTGCCCTGCGCGAGCTGGTCACCTACATGATGGAAGACCCGCGTTCGATCTCGCGTGTCCTCAGCGTGATCTGGGCCCTGCGTTCGCTGGAGCGGATCGGCGACCACGCACGCAACATCGCCGAGCTGGTGATCTACCTGGTGCGCGGCACTGACGTGCGCCACCTGGGCCTCAAGCGGATGAAGGCGGAAGTCGAAGGCAACGCCGGGGTCGAGGGTGAAATCGCTAATGTTCCGGCTGAATCGGACGATAAATAGGATTGCTCCCGAGCATGAACGCCCGGCCTGTGCCGGGCGTTTTCGTTTGCGGTCGAGCAGCCAGCAGGCACCCGCGAACAATGTGAGAACTCCCGGCGTGACCAGTGGTTTGGCAAATGGCCATCAGTCAGCGGTATGCTAGTCGGGATCAAGAGGAGTGTTGATGAGTAAAGTCAATGTGCTGGTTGTGGATGACGCGCCGTTCATCCGTGACCTGGTAAAGAAGTGCCTGCGCAATGCCTTCCCCGGCATGGTCATCGAAGACGCGGTCAACGGTCGCAAGGCCATGGCGATGCTGAGCAAGGAAACCTACGACCTGGTCCTGTGCGACTGGGAGATGCCGGAGATGTCCGGCCTCGAACTGCTCACCTGGTGCCGCCAGCAGCCTGAAATGAAAGCCCTGCAGTTCATCATGGTGACCAGCCGCGGTGACAAGGAAAACGTCATTCAGGCGATTCAGGCCGGCGTTTCCGACTTCGTCGGCAAACCGTTCACCAACGAGCAGCTGCTGACCAAGGTGAAGAAGTCGCTGAGCAAGATCGGCAAGCTGGACAGCCTGCTGGCAGGTGGGCCGGCGCGGGTCAATTCGGCGTTCGCCAACGATTCGCTCAGCGCCCTGACCGGTGGACGGCCTGAAGCGGCCAAAGTCGCGCCAGCGCCGGCTCCAGCAGCTGCCAAACCGCTGATCAATGCCCCGACACCGCGTACGGCGGCTGCCGCTGCGCAGAGCGGGCGCGGCCAAGGCCAGTTGCGTTTGTCCAGCGGCACCCAGCAATGCGTGATCAAGGCGTTGAGCCTCAAGGAGGCGCTGCTGGTCGTGCGTCGTAGCGCCAATCTGCCACAAGTGTTGGAAGGCGCGGTGCTGGACCTGGAGCAGGGTGAGAACGCCGAGGTGGCGCGGCTCAACGGCTATCTGCATGCCGTAGCAGCGCTGGAGCCCAAGCCAGAGAGCGACTGGTTGCAGCTGACGTTCAAGTTCGTCGACCAGGATGCGCAGAAGCTCGACTACCTGTCGCGGCTGATTGCCCGCGGGACTACCCAGAAGCACTTCACCCCGGGCGCTTGAGCGCCGGTTCAGGACTCATCGCGGGGCAAGCCCAGCTCGTGGCAGCGGGCTTGCCCCGCGATGAGGCGCGCACTGCCTGATCCAGGCGACCAACTGCACCTACACCCCGGTACTGGGCTGCTAGGCTTCGACAGATCTAACCTGTCAAAAAGCCACTATCATGCCCAGCCGCCTGCTGCTGTTTTGTGCCTTGCTCCTGGCCTCAGCGTCGAGCCTGGGCATGACCATCTACAAGACCACTGACGAATTCGGAGTGGTGTCCTATTCCGAGCGGCCGAGCGCGGGCGCCAAACCTCTGATTTTCCGCGAACCGATGGTCGAACGTTTGGAAGGCCAGGTACGCCTAAACACTGAGGCCTTCGCAGGAGGCGTTCGGTTTTCGGCGCGTAACGAGCTGTTCGCACCTGTTGAGGTCGAGTTACGACTGCTGCGCCTGAGCAATGCCCTTGGCGGCAATGCACCGCGTATTGTCCGGCGCGTGCTACCGCCGCGCTCGACCCAGGTGCTAAGCGTGGTGAAGGTGCGGCCAGGCGCGAAGCTGGGCTATCAGAGCAAGTTGAACTATGCCATGGGCGACCCGGTGCAGCGCCCCCAGGCGTTTCGCTACCCGTTCCCCTGGCGGGGTGGGCCATTCCGTCTGACCCAAGGGCCGAACGGTCGCTACAGCCATTTTGGCGCCAAAGGCCGCTACGCCATGGACATTGCCATGCCTGAAGGTACGCCTATCGTCGCGGCGCGTGGCGGGGTGGTGGTGAAGATTGAGAACAGCCAGAGCGGACGCGGCACCCATCCTTCCGGCAATTTTGTGCGCATCCTGCACCCGGACGGCACCATGGGGGTGTACCTGCACCTGATGCGCGGATCGGTGCTGGTGGGGGAAGGTCAGCGGGTGGGGCAGGGCGAGGTCCTGGCCAAGTCGGGCAATACCGGTAACAGCAGCGGGCCGCACCTGCATTTTGTGGTGCAGCGTAATGTCGGGTTGTCGCTGGAGTCGATTCCGTATCAGTTCGACCGGCCGCTTGGCGGGCTACCGAATTTCACTGCCGGTAACCCCTGAGAATGGGGGGCTGCTTTACAGCCCCATTTGGTGCAAGGCAGCGAGGTATCTGGGCTGCCTGTAGGAGCTGGCTTGTCGGGGCGCCGAACCGCTGCGATGGGCCGCAAAAAGCGGCCCCAACGGGTCAGTCGAGCTTGAGCACCTTGGCCAGCACGATCTTCGGCCCTTTCATCTTCTTGATGATGATCCGCAGCCCTTCGACCTCGAGCAGTTCTTCTTCCTCAGGCACCCGCTTGAGCGTCTCGTACACCAAGCCTGCCAGGGTCTCCGCCTCGATGTGGTCAAGGTCCACGCCGAGCAAACGCTCGACCTTGAACAGCGGCGTATCACCGCGCACCAGCAATTTGCCTGGCTGGTAAGCGAGGATGCCGCGCTCGGTCTTGCGGTGCTCGTCCTGAATGTCGCCAACCAGCACTTCCAGTACGTCCTCCATGGTCAGGTAACCGATCACCTTGCCATCGGCTTCCTCGACCAGCACGAAGTGTGCACCGCCCTTGCGGAACTGCTCCAGCAGCTGCGACAGCGGCATGTGGCGGGACACACGCTCCAGCGGCCGGCACAAGTCTTCCAGGTCGATGGTGCCGGGGATGTGGTCCAGGTCGGCCAGCTCCAGCAACAGGTCCTTGATGTGCAAGAGGCCGGTGAACTCCTCACGCTCGGCGTCGTACACCGGGTAACGGCTGAACTTGTGCCGGCGGAACATCGCCAGGATTTCCTTCAGCGGCGCCTTGGCATCGAGGCTGATCATGTCTTCGCGGGAGTTGGCCCAGTCGACCACTTCCAGCTCGCCCATCTCCACGGCCGAGGCCAGCACGCGCATGCCTTGGTCGCTAGGGTCCTGGCCGCGGCTGGAGTGCAGGATCAGCTTGAGCTCTTCGCGGCTGTAGTGATGCTCATGGTGCGGCCCAGGCTCGCCCTGGCCAGCAATGCGCAAGATGGTGTTGGCGCTGGCGTTGAGCAGGTAGATGGCCGGGTACATCGCCCAGTAGAACACGTACAGCGGCACTGCAGTCCACAGCGATAGCAGCTCGGGTTTGCGGATCGCCCACGACTTGGGCGCCAGCTCGCCGACCACGATATGCAGGTAGGAGATGACGAAGAAGGCGACGAAGAACGAGATGCCCTTGATCAACTCTGGCGTATCGACGCCAAGGTAGGCCAGCAGCGGTTCGAGCAAGTGGGCGAACGCAGGTTCACCGACCCAGCCCAAGCCCAGCGAGGCCAGGGTGATACCCAGCTGGCAGGCCGACAGGTAGGCATCCAGTTGGTTGTGCACCTTGCGCAGGATGCTGCCACGCCAGCCATGCAGTTCGGCGATCGACTCGACGCGGGTGGAGCGCAGCTTGACCATGGCGAACTCGGCGGCAACGAAAAAGCCGTTGAGCAAGACCAGGAACAGCGCAAAAAGAATCATGCCGAAGTCGGCAAACAGAGAGGTGAAGCTGATACCAGGGGAAGGGTCCATGATGGGGTTTTACGGGGTCCGTCTTCGAAAAGGATGAAAAACAAGTGCCAGCAGAGGCTGGCACAGGACAGCCAATGTAGCGGCTGAGGCCGCAAAAGCAAAGGGTATGCTGCGGTGGAGCTGGCTGGTCGGGGCGCCGAAGCGCTGGGATGGACCGCGTAGCGGTCCCAGCGATGCTGGGCGCTTATGCTTTGTTGGACACCAGCTGTCCCGGCGCAAAGTGGCAGGTAAAGGTACTGCCATGCCCCAGTACACTGCTGATCTCCAACCGGCCACGATGGCGCAACAGCACATGCTTGACGATCGCCAAGCCCAGCCCGGTGCCGCCAGTGTTGGAGTTGCGGCTCGAGTCGACCCGGTAGAAACGCTCGGTCAGGCGCGGCAAATGCTTGGCATCGATGCCCATCCCCGAGTCTTGTACCGACAGATGCGCGCCTTGCTCGTCCGCCCACCAACGAATACGGATGTGGCCTTCATCCTGGGTGTACTTGACCGCATTGAACACCAGGTTGGAAAACGCGCTACGCAGCTCCGACTCGCTGCCCTTGAGATGAACCCCGGGCGCCGCCTCCAGGCTGATCCGCTGGTTACGCGGCCCGGACAATGCCTGTGCATCGCTCTTGATCGCGTTGAGCAGGGCATCCACCGCCACTGGCTGGTTGTCCGAGGGGTAGTCGGTGGCTTCGAGCTTGGCCAACAGCAGCAGGTCGTTGAGCAGGGTCTGCATGCGTGAGCCTTGCTGGCTCATTTGCTGCAGCGCCCGGCTCCAACGCGGGTTGACGTCTTCGACGTTGTCCAGCAGCGTCTCCAGGTAGCCGGTGATCACCGTCAGTGGCGTGCGCAACTCATGGGAGACGTTGGCGACGAAGTCTTTGCGCATCTGTTCGAGCTGATGGATGCGCGTGACATCGCGCACCAGCATCAGATGCTCGTTGTTGCCATACCGGGTGATATGCAGCTGGACCCGCATGCGGTCGTTGATCGGCGAGGGGATTTCCAGCGGTTCGAGGTAGTTCTCCGCTTCGAAGTATTCCTTGAAGCGCGGGTGACGGACCAGGTTGGTCACCTGCTGGCCGCCGTCCTGCGGGGTCTTGAAGCCCAGCAGGGTCTCGGCGGCGCGGTTCCACCATTCCAGGTTGCCATCGCTGTCGAGCATGATCACCGCATCGCGCAACGCGGCGGTGGACTCCTGGACCCGGTCGATCACGGCCTGCAGCCGGCCGCGCACACGTTGGTCGCGCCGTTGCAGGTGATAGATGCTGTCGAACACTTCACCCCACAAGCCGTAGCCGTCGGGTGGTGCTTCGTCGGGTTGATGGTTGCGCAGCCAGTCGTGCAGGCGCAGCAATTGCTTGAGGGTCCAACCCAGGTAGAGCGCCAGGCCAAGGGCCAGGCTCCAGCCGTAATAGCCGCTGATCAACCCGCCGATCAGGCAGACGGTGATCAACAGCAGCAGGTGACGAATCAGGGTCGCGTGCCAGTTCTGGTTCAATTGACGGTCCTTGTACAGCGGCGTGCAGCTAGGCGCTCGGGCTTCGATCAGCTCTTGGTCGAGAAGCGATAGCCGGTGCCCCGGACGGTTTGTACCAGATTTTCGTAGGCCTCACCCAGCGCTTTGCGCAGGCGACGGATGTGCACGTCGACGGTGCGCTCCTCGACATAGACGTTGCCGCCCCAGACCTGGTCGAGCAACTGGCCACGGGTATAGGCGCGCTCCTGGTGGGTCATGAAGAACTGCAGCAGGCGGTATTCGGTGGGGCCCATCTCGGCCGGCTTGCCATCGATGGTCACCCGGTGGCTGATCGGGTCGAGCAGCAGGCCGCCGACTTCGATTGGCGCTTCGCTGTCGCTGGGGCCGGTGCGGCGCAGCACGGCCTTGAGCCGAGCCACCAGTTCACGCGGCGAGAAGGGTTTGGTGATGTAGTCATCGGCGCCGACTTCCAGGCCCTGGATCTTGTTGTCCTCTTCACCCTTGGCGGTCAGCATGATGATCGGGATGTCGCCCGTCAGCTCGTCGCGCTTGAGGCGGCGGGCCAGCTCGATGCCGGAGGTGCCCGGGAGCATCCAGTCGAGTAGGATCAGGTCTGGCTTGCGGTCGACGATGATGGCGTGGGCCTGTTGCGAATTCTCCGCTTCCAGGCAGTCGTAGCCGGCCATTTCCAACGCAACGGCGATCATCTCGCGAATCGGTGCCTCGTCGTCGACGATCAGAATGTTCCTGCCAACCATGCTCAAAACCTCTCCTGGATACGGTGTCTTGGCCCGCATTAGATAACGGAATTATTGCAGTCGTGTGACATGTCGTGGGCCGTTGCGGCAAGTATTGATGACTGAGCTAGGCTTTAAATCCCACACCCGAACAAAAACGGTGAAATCCAATGACACGAAAAACGCTGAACTGGATGGCCCTTTTCGCTGTGCTGGCACTGCCGGGCGTGGCATCTGCCCACCATGCCATGGAGAAAGATGGCATGTGGGTCGACCATGACGGCATGACGCTGTACACGTTCGACAAGGATGCCGGTGGCAAGTCCATGTGCAATGGCGATTGTGCCAAGAACTGGCCGCCGTTGATGGTCAAGCCGGATGATGAGGCGGCCAAAGGCAAGTGGACCCATATCACCCGCGACGATGGCAGCATGCAGTGGGCCTATGACGGCAAGCCGCTGTATACCTTCGTCAAGGACAAGAAGGCAGGGGAGACCACGGGTGATGGCATGAAGGACGTTTGGCACGTAGCCAAACCCTGAAGCGCGTTTTCTGGCGATTTTGCGGTGTGGGAGCGGGCTTGCCCGATAACGGCGGTGAACCCGGTATCGTCATCGCGGGGCAAGCCCGCTCCCACGCATTACGCCTAGATGCGGACTGTGGATTCAGCGCAACGCGTAATCCAGCAGCACCCCAATGAACACCAGCAACCCCGCCCAGTGATTGTGCAGGAACGCCTTGAAACACGAGTCGCGATCGAGCTTGCGCGTCGACCAGAACTCCCAGGCAAAGCACAACGCCGCACCCATCAGCCCCAGGTGGTACCAACCGCCCAGCTCGAACTGGTTACCCGCCAGCAGCAAGCAGCCCAGCGACAGCATCTGCAAGGTCAGGATGATCGCCCGATCTGCTTCGCCGAACAGGATGGCGGTGGATTTCACGCCGATCTTGAGGTCGTCATCACGATCGACCATCGCGTAATAGGTGTCGTAACCCACCGTCCACAGCAGGTTGGCGATGTACAACAGCCAGGCGCTGGCCGGCAGCTCGCCGCCCGCTGCGGTGAAGGCCATCGGGATACCCCAGGAGTACGCCGCGCCCAGCACCACCTGTGGGTAGTAGGTGTAGCGTTTCATAAACGGGTAGCAGAACGCCAAAGCCACCGCGCCGAACGACAGCCACACCGTGCGCGCATTGGTGCACAGCACCAGCAGGAAGCTCACCCCCACCAGGATCGCGAACAGCACCAGCGCCTCTCGCGATTTCACTCGGCCGCTGGCAAGGGGGCGGTCGGCGGTGCGTTTGACGTGGCCATCGACCTTGCGATCGGCAAAATCATTGATGCAGCAACCCGCCGCGCGCATCAGGACCACGCCAAGGCCGAAGATCAGTACGTTGGCAACGCTAGGCGAGCCATTGCCGGCGATCCACACCGCAGCCAGGGTCGGCCATAACAGCAGGTAGATGCCAATGGGTCGGTCCATGCGGCTCAGTTGGACGAAGTCCCAGGCGCGTGGGTGCAGGCGGTTGAGCGACTTGAGCAGTTGCAGGTACATCAGCGGTTGTCCTCCTTGTCCGCTTGCCACAGCGCCGGTAGGAACACTTCGGCCACCAGCAGGTCGAGGCCATCGCGCTCAAAGCGCGAGCGCCGGCCCCACAGGCCGTTCTCGGCAGTTTCAGGCGGCAGCCAGGCCTGTGGATAAGTACACACTTGCAGGGGGTGGCGCACGAACGCCTGGTCGCAGAACAGCAGCTCGCCGAGCGAGCGACTGCCGAGCGTTTCCAGATCCAGGCCACCACGCTCCAAGGCGCTGCGTGCGGCCACGCTGCGGGCGAATACCCACGGCTGGCCGTGGCCGCGCAGGTACACCTCGCGCACCCAGCCTTGCGCGCCTGGCTCAAGGTTCAGGGCCTGGCATTCATCATCACGCAGGGGCTGCCAGCCCTCGAACAGCGGGGTGACGCAGAAGTGATCGTGGGACAGGGCGGTCAGACGGCGGGTCAGAGAACCCTCGTCGAAGAGCCAGTCGAGGGTAGGCTGGTCGATGTCGGCAGCCAGCTGTGAATACGCCAGCCACGCGACAGCGGCTGCTTGCGAGGATTCGTACGACACGTCGGTATGCTTGTTACAGCCAGAGAGGCGGCGAGCTTAGCATGTTTGCCCGTGCTGCTTGCATACTGCTGGCAGGGCCAGTACAAAGCCCCCTGGCTGCCGCGCACGCCAAGAATCTGCAGTCGCGGGCAAGCCTGCTACACGCTTGCCTTGTGGTTCGGGACAACGTGGCAGCGAGTTTGCCCCGCGATAGCCCTACAAAGCGGCGGCGCCAAGCCTGAGCCTGACGAGGAGGTATTGATGAAGAAGTGGCAATGTATTGTCTGTGGCCTGATCTACGACGAAGCCGAAGGTTGGCCGGATGACGGCATCGCTCCAGGCACGCGCTGGGAAGATGTACCCGAAGATTGGCTGTGCCCAGACTGCGGCGTGGGCAAGATGGACTTCGAAATGATCGCCATCGGCTGATCGCAACCCTATTCAACGAACGAGGAAGCACGACATGACGTCCCCTGTGGTGATCATTGGTACCGGCCTTGCGGGCTACAACCTGGCCCGGGAGTTTCGCAAGCTCGATGGCGAAACGCCGCTGTTGCTGATCACTGCCGACGACGGTCGTTCTTACTCCAAGCCGATGTTGTCCACCGGCTTTGCCAAGGACAAGGACGCCGAGGGCCTGGTCATGGCCGAACCTGGCGCCATGGCCGAGCAGCTCAAGGCCGAGATCCGCACCCACACCCGCATCAGCGGCATCGACCCTGGCCACAAGCGTTTGTGGATCGGTGAGGAAGCGGTCGAGTACCGCGACCTGATCCTGGCCTGGGGCGCGCAGACCGTACAGGTGCCGATCGAAGGCGATGCTGGCGAGTGGGTGTTCCCGATCAACGACCTGGAGGACTATGCGCGCTTTCGCGCCGCGGCCGCAGGCAAGCGTCGGGTGCTGATCCTGGGCGCTGGCCTGATCGGCTGCGAGTTCGCCAATGACATGAGCCTGGGCGGATTTCAGGTCGACCTGGTCGCACCCTGCGAGCAGGTGATGCCGACCTTGCTGCACCCGGCGGCCGCTGGCGCGGTCCAGGCTGGACTTGAGCGCTTGGGTGTGCGTTTGCACTTGGGCCCGGTATTGACTCGTTTGCAGCGTGTGGCTGATGGCCTGGAGGCGCACCTGTCGGACGGCGGTGTAATTGCTTGCGATCTGGTGGTCTCGGCCATCGGCCTGCGTCCACGCACCGACCTGGCCGCCGCTGCCGGGTTGCAGGTCAATCGCGGGGTGGTGGTGGATCGCGAGCTGCGCACTTCACACGCCAACATCTTCGCCTTGGGAGACTGCGCCGAAGTCGCGGGGATCAACCTGTTGTACGTGATGCCATTGATGACCTGTGCGCGTGCTCTAGCGCAAACCCTGTCCGGCAAACCTACGGCAGTCGCCTATGGGCCAATGCCGGTCACCGTGAAGACCCCGGTTTGCCCGTTGGTAGTCTCGCCACCACCACAAGGCCGTGAGGGTAACTGGCAGGTCGAAGGGCAGGGCGCTGATCTCAAAGTGCTGTGCCGCGATGCGCAGGGCAACCTCTTGGGCTACGCCTTGACCGGCACGGCCGTGATGGAAAAGCTGGCGCTAAATCGGCAGTTACCGCCACTCATGGCGTAAACGGCGGGCGTTCTGTCGGGTTTACCTTGTTGTTGAAGGCACATTGGCCGCCCAGACACTGGCGCGGTCCCTATCGGCGTGCCATTCTCAGTCGCGTCTGCCGCAGTTTAGAGCCTGCGGCGCCTTGAGCGCTGCTTTGCCAAGCAGCACGGCAATAACAACAAGAATTCCCGTCCAAGAGGCTTCACTATGCGTAAACCAGAACTCGCCGCCGTCATCGCAGAAAAGACCGATTTGACCAAGGAAAAGGCCAATCAGGTGCTGAATGCGATCCTAGACAGCATCACGGGTGCCCTCGACAAGGACACCGTCACCTTGGTCGGCTTTGGCACTTTCGAGAAGCGTCATCGTGGTGCCCGCACCGGCAAGAACCCGCAGACCGGTCAGCCGGTCAAGATCAAAGCCAGCAACACTGTTGCCTTCAAACCCGGCAAGAACCTGAAAGACAGCGTCAATCCGCCTGCTGCTGCGGCCAAATCCGCAAAGAAAAAGTAATCACTGGTTAATGCTTCAACTGTGATCCGAACGGGCGCCCATGTGGCGCCCGTTGTGCTTTACACACGGTAACTGTGGCGAACTTGCATAAACAGGTCGGGATAAGGATAAACTGCGCGACTCAGTCATTTTTCAATCGAGGCGCGTTGATGAAGTTTCGTTTTCTTCTCTGGGCCATGGGGCTGCTGATGGCTCGGGCCAGTCGCAATAACCCGGCGTTCCAGCAGCAATTGCGCGACAAGGAGCTGGTGTTCCAGATGCAGACGCTCGATGGCAAGGTCGCTCGGCATTTCCTGGTCAGTAACGAGCGGATCAGCAGCAAGGGCGGCCAGCACCCGCAGCCGGCGTTTGCCATTGCCTTCAAAGACGCCGCGTATGGCTTTGCCACCCTGCAGGCGAGCAATAAGCAATTGGCGTTCATGCAGGGCATTCAGGACAAGAGCATCCAGATCAAGGGCAACCCGGCGCTGGTGATCTGGTTCCAGGGCTTGATGAAGTACCTGAAGCCGAAAAAGAACAAGGCCTGAGAGTATGGGCCGTCCAAGCGGCCCCAATTATCAACTCAGTGCGGCGTCTGGAACTGCGAAGCCAATTCGCGCAACAGCGCCTCTGCCTCCAGCACCTTGCTGACCACATCTTCAGCCTTGTCCCGGCTCAGCCCCAGACGCTCGAACAGCGCATCCGGAATCTCCTCCTGCGGCCCCGAGCCAATCCCGCGCGAGCGCAGCAGGCGCGTAGCCAGGCAAACCAGATTCGGATAGGCCGACAACTCGCCATCGTAGAATGGGTCGTGCTGGAAACGCAGGGCGGTGCGCAGCTCATCTGGCATATCCCACAGCTTCATCAACCAGGCGCCGATCTGCTCACGGCTGATGCCCAGCAGATGCTGCTCGACGTAGGTATGGCACAGGTGCGGATTGACCTCCAGATGGCGGCAGATCAGCGAGAAGTGCGGCGGGAATACATGCGCCAGCAGCAGGTAGCCAAAGTTGTGCAGCAGGCCGGCCAGGTAGGTCAGGCCGCTTTCGGGGCGCTCGGCGCGGGGCATGGCGCGGGTCAGGCCCTCGATGACGGCAGCGGTGTAGATCGACTGCTGCCAGTACGGGGTTGCCTGTTGCGGATGGTCTTTCGGCAGGCTCAAGGTCTTGCCCAGGGCCAGGCCCAGGGCAAGGTTGATCACCAGGTCAAAGCCCAACACGCGCACGATGGCGTCTTCCACCGAGCGGATCTTGCCGGGCGATGCGTAGTAGGGCGATGCCGCCCAGCTGACGACTTGGGCGGCCAGGGCTGGATCGGTCTCGACCACGCCGGTGATGTCATCGATGCTGGCATTGGGGTCGACGCGCAGCTTGATGATCTTCTGTGCGGTGTCGGCCAGCGGCGGGATCTCGATGGTCTCTTCGAGACGTTTCTGGATCCGCCGGGCGGTGAAGTTCTCCACAGCCTGGGTGATCTCATGGCGGTCATCGTCCGGGCGATCGAGGTTTGGCCGAATGTCTTTGAGCTCCTGGCCAAAGCTGCTGGCGCTGGCTTTGGCGAGTAACCTCTTGAAGTCTTTTTGTTCGATCTCCAGCAACAGGCCCGCTTCCCCGGAGTGAATCCGCACGGTTTCGGCATCCAGCAGGCTCTTTTCGTACTGGCATGGCGAACTGGTCAATGCCGGGATGGCTGGCAGGGTCTTGAGCTGATGCTTGTCGAGCATGTGCTTGAGCCGCTCAACCGGAACGGCGGTGAGTTTGCGGCCAGTCAGCTCGGTCAGGCGATTCAGGTCCAGCAGCTGGCTCTGCGGGAACAGCACCATCAAGGCGCCGATCTCATCGTCGAGCAATACCGCCTGAACGCGTGAGGCGGCGGGCAACGACGGGTGCTCAGGCACTTCGCGGTAGGCTACGCCGAGTTTTTCGAGCAACAGCCGGATGACAGACGGTGCGTGTAGGGTTGCGGTGTCCAGGGCAACTTCAGTCATGGTCTGTATCCAAGAAATTCTTTAAACGCAAAGTATAACCAGCCTGACCGACAGACTGGATCCATTCCGAGAGCTGCGTCACACCTGGCCATATTGCTGGCCGTGGCGCAACCAACGGTCGAGCAGCGGGCTGACATGATCCGGCCAGCGCGCCAACAGCGCCTGGGCGGCGTCGCGCACCGACGGCAGCAGGTCGGCATCGCGCATCAGGTCGGCGACCTTGAACTGTAGCAGGCCGGTCTGGCGGGTTCCGAGCATCTCGCCGGGGCCGCGCAGTTCCAAGTCCTTTTCGGCGATGATGAAGCCGTCGTTGGTTTCCCGCATGATGCCCAGACGTTCGCGGCCGATCTGCGACAGGGGGGGGTGATAGAGCAATACGCAGTGGCTGGCCGCACTGCCTCGGCCGACCCGTCCGCGCAGCTGGTGCAGCTGGGCCAGGCCCAGCCGTTCAGGGTTCTCGATGATCATCAGGCTGGCGTTAGGGACATCCACGCCCACCTCGATCACCGTGGTCGCCACCAGCAACTGCAAGTTGCCGGCCTTGAACTCGGCCATCACAGCGGCTTTCTCGGCAGGCTTCATACGGCCGTGGATCAGCCCTACGCGCAGCTCGCCCAAGGCGCTGCCGAGGTCTTCGTAGGTGCTCTCAGCCGCTTGGCAGGTGAGCTCTTCGGATTCTTCGATCAGCGTGCACACCCAGTATGCCTGTCGGCCTTCAGCGCAGGCGGCGCGGACCCGCTCAACCACTTCGAAGCGGCGGCTGTCGGCGACCAGCACGGTATTGACCGGCGTTCGACCGGGCGGCAGCTCGTCGAGGATCGAGGTGTCCAGGTCGGCGTAGGCGCTCATCGCCAGGGTTCGCGGGATCGGTGTGGCGGTCATGATCAGCTGGTGCGGGCAGAGCTCGCCGGCGACGCCTTTCTTGCGCAGGGCCAGGCGCTGCTGGACGCCGAAGCGGTGCTGTTCGTCGATGATCGCCAGGGCCAGGTGCTTGAACTGAACCTCGTCCTGGAACAGCGCATGGGTGCCGACCACCATCGGTGCGCCACCGGCAATCTGCTCCAGGGCGCTGGCGCGGGCCTTGCCCTTGAGCTTGCCTGCCAGCCAGGCAACTTCGATGCCCAGCGGCTCCAGCCAGCGCTTGAAGGTGATGAAATGCTGTTCGGCGAGGATCTCGGTCGGTGCCATCAGGGCCACCTGATACCCGGCTTCCAAGGCCTGCAAGGCGGCAAGGGCGGCAACCACCGTCTTGCCGGCACCGACATCGCCCTGAACCAGGCGCATCATCGGCTCACCCTGGCTGAGGTCGTAGGCGATCTCGTTGCCGACCCGTTGCTGGGCTCCGGTGGGGGCGAAGCCGAGGTTGGCCAGGTACTGCGCGGGCAGGCGGCTGGGCTTGGGCAAGACCGGTGCACGTAACGCGCGCAGGCTTTCGCGCAGGCGCTGCTGAGACAGCTGATGGGTCAGCAGTTCTTCGAAGGCCAGCCGGTGTTGGGCCCAATGATGGCCCAGGGCGAGCTCTTCGAGGTCGGCGTCGGCGGGCGGGTTGTGCAGGTAGCGAATGGCATCATCCAGCGGTGCCAGGTGATAGTCGTTGGCCAGTTCATGCGGCAGCCAGTCGGGCAGGCTACGAGGGCCGAGCAGGGTCAGGCTCTGCTGGCAGAGCTGGCGCAGGCGTTGCTGGGTCAGACCCTCGGTGGTCGGGTAGATCGGCGTCAAGGTCTGCTCTACCGGCGGCGCCGGCTCGCTGCCATTGAGCGCGCGATATTCCGGGTGATAGATCTCCAGGCCCGAAGCGCCCGGACGGGCCTCGCCGTAGCAGCGCAGGTGCGTGCCGCGCTTGAGGCCTTCTTTCTGGGCGTTGCTGAAGTGGTAGAAGCGCAGGCTCAGCACGCCCGTGCCGTCACCCAGGCGCACCACCAGGCTGCGGCGCTTGCCCATGGTCACATCGGTGCCGCTGACCACGCCTTCGATGACTGCATCCTGGCCAGGCCTTAGCTGGCCGATGGGAACTACGCGGGTACGGTCCTGGTAGCGCAGGGGCAAGTGGAACAGCACATCCTGCAGGTTCTCAAGGCCGACCTTGGCGAGCTTCTCCGCCATCGCCTCGCCGACGCCTTTGAGTTCGGTGACCGGGACCTTCGACAGCTCGCTCATGGGTCAGGCCGGTTGTTCCACGGCGGCCGGCTTGGCTACCGAGCACAGGCGGATCGAGTCAGCCAGGATCTCGATCGCTTTCGGCCGCGGGAAGCTGGCGCGCCAGGCAATCGCCACGGTGCGGAACGGCGCCGGGGCGGTCAGTGGGCGTACTTCGATCACGCCTGGCGCGTAATGGTGGCTGTGTACCGCCGACAACGGCAGGATCGAGATGCCCAGGCCGGAGGCGACCATGTGGCGGATGGTTTCCAGCGAGCTGGACTCCACAGTGGTGTGCTTGGAGCCTTCACCACCCTTGTTCAGGGTCGGGCAGGCTTCCAGGACCTGGTCGCGGAAGCAGTGACCTTCGCCCAGCAGCAGCAGGCTCTTGTCATTGAGCATGGCGGTGTCGATGGTCTTTTTCGCGGTCCACGGGTGGTCGGCCGGCATCAGCGCGCAGAACGGCTCGTCGTACAGCGGCAGGGTCAGCACGTCGGCTTCATTGAACGGCAGGGCGATGATCACCGCGTCCAGTTCGCCGTTGCGCAGCTTCTCGCGCAGGACGTGGGTGAAGTTCTCTTCGATGTACAGCGGCATCTGCGGGGCGACCCGGTGCAGCTGCGGAATCAGGTGCGGGAACAAGTACGGGCCAACGGTATAGATAGCACCGACTTTCAGCGGAGCGGTCAGCTGGTTCTTACCCGCCTGGGCCAGTTCGCGAATCCCTTGGGCTTGCTCCAGGACCTTCTGCGCCTGGGCAACGATGCTTTCGCCGACCGGGGTCAGGCGCACCGCGCTCTTGCTGCGCTCGAAGATCAGTACGCCCAGCTCGTCCTCAAGCTTCTTGACACCGACGGACAGGGTCGGCTGGCTGACATGGCAACGCTCGGCGGCGTGACCGAAGTGCTGCTCCTGGGCGAGGGTGACGATATAGCGGAGTTCTGTGAGGGTCATAACGTGCGTCCATGAAGTTGCGGCCCCAGCATAGCGGGTGCAATCGATAGACGCACGTTATCAGACTTGCCGTTTTGTGACAGAAACAAAGTATCAGCGTTTGTCCAGCGAGTAGACGAAAGGTGCTACCACTTCGATCGAGCCATTATTCAGCAATTCTGCCGGCGGCTTAGGCACAGTGCCGGCTCGACGGATCATCTCCAGGGTGGCCCGGTCCAGGGCTGCGCTGCCAGAGCCACCGGCCAGCGAGTAGGACACGACCTTACCTTCGGCATCGACTACGAAGCGCAGGCGGTTGATGCCCTGCAAACCGCGACGGCGAGCGTCTTCCGGATAGCGCTTGTACTTCGCCAAGTGGCGCAGCAGGTCGCTTTGCCAGGTCGGCAAGGCGTTGCTGTTAGACGCGATGCTCGGTGCTGGCGCTGCCGATTTCTGCGGTGGCGCATTGCTCGGTGGCGTATCGGCAACCTCTTGGTCAACCGGAGGCTCATCTTTCGGCGGCTCAGGCTTTTTCTCAGGCTTGGGCGGCTGTGGCTTGGCCTTGGGCTTGGGCGGCTTGGCGATGGCGATCTTCGGTTTAGGCGCTTCTACCAGTTTCGGCAGCGGCGGTTCTTCAACCGGCGCCGGTGGTTGCGGTGCGACTTTTGGGGGTGGTGGCGGCGCTGGCTCAGGCAGCGGTGCCAGTTCGACCATCATCGCTGCCGGAGGCAGCTCGATGGCTTGGGGCACCGACCAATTGAGCGTCAGCAGCACAGCGACGGCATGGAGACCCAGCACGATCGCCAAGCTGCCGCTGTAACGCGCCAGATTGTGCCGCGTCTTGGTCATTTTTTGGCTGCCGTCTCGAGACCTACCAGACCGACTTTGAGGTAGCCGGCCGCGCGCATGTTGTTCATCACTTCCATCAGGTCACCATAATCCACGCCTTTGTCGGCCTGGAAGAAGATGGTGGTTTCCTTGTCGCCCTTGGTCTTGGCGTCGAGCATCGGGCCAAGCTGGTCGGGTTGGGCAACCTGATCGTCGCCGACGTAGAGCTTCTGGTCGGCCTTGACGCTGACGAACACCGGTTTCTCCGGCCTCGGCGCCGGCTTGGCGGTGGAGGCGGGCAGGTCGACCTTGATGTCGACGGTGGCCAGGGGCGCGGCGACCATGAAGATGATCAGCAGGACCAACATCACGTCGATGAACGGCGTGACGTTGATTTCGTGGTTTTCGGCGAGGTCGTCGCCACCTTCGTTGAGATGCAGGCCCATGGCTTACCCCACTTTCACCATGTGCGGGGCGGCGCGCTCGCCACCTTGGTGGTCCAGGTCACGGCTGACCAGCAGCAGAACCTGTGCCGAAGCATCGGACACCTGAGCCTTGTAGCCGGCAATGGAGCGGGCGAAGACGTTGTAGATGACGACCGCCGGGATTGCGGCGACCAGGCCCAGGGCCGTGGCCAGCAGGGCTTCGGCGATACCGGGAGCAACCACCGCCAGGTTGGTGGTCTGGGTCTTGGCGATGCCGATGAAGCTGTTCATGATGCCCCATACGGTACCGAACAGACCGACGAACGGCGCGGTGGAGCCGATGGTAGCCAGCACGCCAGTGCCGCTGCTCATGTTACGGCCGCTGGCGGCAACCAGGCGCTCCAGACGGAAGCTGACGCGCTCCTTGATGCCTTCTTTCTCGCGGGCGTTGGCCGACAGGCGCATTTCTTCCAGCGCATCGTGAACCAGGGTATGGGCCAGGGTGCCTTCCTTGTTGGAAGCTTCGCTGGCTTCCTTGAGGCTGGCGACCTTCTTCAGCACTTCGACTTCGCCGCGCAGACGACGCTTGGCACCCATCAGCTCGAAGCCCTTGGCGATCCAGATGGTCCAGGTGATGATCGAGGCAATGGCCAGGCCGATCATGACGATCTTCACGACGATGTCGGCGTTCTTGTACATGCCCCAAGGGGACAGGTCATGGGCCATACCCAGCGAGGTGTCCTCGACCAGCGCTTCGACGTTCTCGCCTGCTGCGGCCTGCCCATCAGCCACGCTGGCTTGAGTGGCGGCGCCATCGGCAGGGGCCTGGGCAGCTGCGCCTGCGGCAGGTGCGCTGGCGTCTGCTGGAGCAGCGGCGGCGGCCGGGGTGCTGGCTGCCGGGGCGACAGGCTCATCGGCCATGGCGACCGGGGCCAGTACCAGGCTGAACATCAGCGCGGCAATGGCGCGCCATGCGCGCGACGTGGTTGGCGAAGCGGAAGGTTGAGTACGAGTCATGCTGGCCGGACCTGATGAAGAAAATGAGTTGACGTTCACCACGGCCTCGAGGCAGGCCGAGAACAGATAGGGCGCCATTATTGCAAGTAATTCTTGTTAACAAAAGTAATAAGGTTGCTTTTTTTCACCTTTGTCTAGCCGCTGATCGCGTAATCCGGCTAGCCTGACCCTTTGAGAAATGGAGTTTAGAGATGTCGGATTTATCTGCTTTGATCGTCGGCTGCGGGGATGTAGGCGGTCGTCTAGCCCGTCAGTTACTGGCTTGCGGCTGGCAGGTCAGCGGCCTGCGCCGGTCAGTCGAGCAGTTGCCTGAAGGCGTGAGGCGAGTTGCTGCGGACCTGGCCAACAGCAGCATTCCCGCTGCCTGGCCTGAGCAGTCACCTGACTATCTGGTGTACTGCGTGGCTGCCAGCCAGCATGACGAGGCGGGCTATCAGGCGGCCTACGTCGAAGGCTTGCGCAATGTTCTGGAATGGTTGCAAACGCGTGGCCAGCGTCCGCGGCGGCTGCTGTTCGTGTCCAGTAGCAGCGTATTCGCCCAGCAGAATGGCGAGTGGATCGATGAAACCGCTGCGACCGAGCCTGAAGGCTATTCAGGAAGGGTGATGCTTGAGGCAGAGCAATTGGCGCTGCACAGCGGTATCCCGACCAGCCTGGTGCGTTTGACCGGTATTTATGGTCCGGGTCGTGAGTGGCTGCTTAGCCAGGTGCGTCAGGGCTATCGCGTCGCTGAACAGCCCCCGCTGTATGGCAATCGAATCCATGCTGAGGATGCGGCGAGCTTGCTGGCGTACCTGCTGCAGGCGGATGCGCGCGGGGTTGCGTTGGACGACTGCTACATCGGTGTGGATGACGATCCGGCGCCGCTGGCCGATGTGGTCGCCTGGCTGCGCGGCTATATGGGGGTTACCGAGTGGTCGGATGAGCAGCGCGTGCGGCGCACCGGCAGCAAGCGCTGCAGCAATGCACGGGCGCGTGCGTTGGGCTGGGTGCCGCAGTACCCGAGTTATAAAGAGGGCTATGCAGCGATTCTTGAAGGGCGCGAGTGATACAGCTGCTCTGTGGGCTTGCCGGCCCTATCGCGGGACAAGCCCGCTCCTACAGGTTCGCGTTGATCCAGAAGGCGATACATCTGGTGTAGGAGCGGGCTTGCCCCGCGATGGCCTCGCAGTGATCAGCTACGTTCCAGCACCCACTGCCGCGGGCCCGGCGTCAGCTGCGGAATCTCATCGGGCAATGCAGTGTTGACCGCGCGGAAGATCTCCAGCTTGTCACCCTCACGTTTGAAGATGAACGGACCGCCACGCTGATTGCGTTCCAGCCACAGGGTATCGTTCTCTCCCCCCATGGTCGCGCAATCACCTTCCAGGCACAGCGCGTAACGATCAGGCCCTAGTAGGCCGGTCACGCTGCCGTTGTCGGCGAAGCGCACCACGCCGCCGCTACCTTGACCCTCGACGATCTTCCATTCGCCGCCCAGGTACGCTTTATAGAGGGCCTTCTCGAAGCTGCCGCCTAAAGGGGCATCAGCAGGTGCGGGTTGCTCGGGCTTTACAAAATCCTGCTGTTTGCCGTTCGGGTCGGTGACCTGTAGCGCCTTCCCGGACAGCTTGATGCGCTCGATGTAGTTGCGCTCGAACCTGGCTTCCCACTCGTCCCCCACAGCGCTTAGTTGGCCGTCCCCAGCTTCGAAGCCATTGCTGAAGCTGGCCTGCTGGCGGGCAACGTCGAGCTTCCATTCGAACACTGGGCCATGCGCTCTGAGGGCATGGCGCAGGCTGCCACCTTCTGCGGCGGCATCAATGGCGGCCTGGTTGATCCAGGTGCCGTTGTAATCTTCGGGTTTATGGCTGGCGCAGCCGCCCAGGAGCAGGGCCGCCAGCGCGAGAGGCAGGGCTTTACGCATGATGAAAAACCTTGAGGCAGGGAAGGTGACGGGCAGGGCGCCCGTCACCAGGGGCATCACTCGATGACCAGGATCGCGTCCATCTCTACCTGTGCGCCCTTTGGCAGGGCGGCCACGCCAATGGCGGCGCGGGCTGGGTAGGGCTGCTCGAAGTAGCGACCCATGATCTCGTTGACCTTGGCGAAGTGGCTCAGGTCGGTGAGGAAGATGTTCAGCTTGACGATGTCCTTGAACGAGCCGCCAGCAGCCTCGGCCACCGACTTGAGGTTCTCGAACACCTGCACGGTCTGGGCTTCGAAGCCTTCGACCAGTTCCATGGTTTTCGGGTCCAGGGGGATCTGGCCAGACATGTACACGGTGTTACCGGCCTTGATCGCCTGGGAGTAGGTGCCGATGGCGGCTGGGGCCTTGTCGCTGTTGATGACGGTCTTGGTCATGATGACTCCTTGCGGTTGGCGGACTACGCACGCATGCGGGTGATGCGGACCACGCCGGTCAGGGTGCGCAACTTCTTGATCACACGAGCCAGGTGCACACGGTCGTGCACGCTGACCACCAGCTGGACCACGCTGATACGGCCGTCGCGTTCGTCCATGCTGATCTTCTCGATGTTGCCGTCGGCAGCGTTGACGCTGCTGGCCAGCAGGGCGATCAGGCCGCGCTGATGCTCAAGCTCGACACGCAGCTCGACGTTGAACTCGCCAGTGACGTCCTTGGCCCAGGAGAGTTGCAGGCACTTCTCCGGGTTATGGCGGATTTCACTGATGTTGCGGCAGTCTTCCAGGTGCACGACCATGCCCTTGCCCGCCGACAGGTGGCCGACGATCGGGTCGCCCGGGATCGGCGTGCAGCACTTGGCGTAGCTGAGCACCAGGCCCTCGGTGCCGCGGATCGCCAGCGGGCCTTCCGGCGCTGGCAGCTGCTCGCCTTCGGCAGACAGTAGGCGACGAGCGACCACATAGGCCATGCGGTTGCCCAGGCCGATGTCTTCGAGCAGGTCTTCGACGACTTCCAGGCGGTACTCGGTAAGGATCGGCTGGATGCGTTCGTGAGGGATCTTGTCCAGGCTGCTGTCGAAACCGGTCAGCACCTTGTTCAGCAAGCGCTCGCCAAGGCTGATCGACTCGGAGCGGCGTTGCTGCTTGAGCGCGTGGCGGATGTGCGTGCGCGCCTTGCCGGTCACTACGAAGTTGAGCCAGGCAGGATTGGGTCGGGCGCCCGGGGCGCTGACGATTTCCACGGTCGAGCCGCTTTGCAGCGGCTCGGACAGCGGCGCCAGGCGGCGGTTGATGCGACAGGCGATGCAGCTGTTGCCGACATCGGTATGCACCGCGTAGGCGAAGTCGACGGCAGTGGAGCCTTTGGGCAGCTCCATGATCCGCCCTTTGGGCGTGAATACGTAGACCTCGTCCGGGAACAGGTCGATCTTCACGCTCTCGATGAATTCCAGCGAGTTGCCAGCGCGCTGCTGCAACTCGAGGATGCCCTTGACCCACTGACGGGCGCGGGCATGGCTGCCTTTTGGCTGCTCATCGTCGTTGGACTTGTACAGCCAGTGCGCGGCGATGCCGTTGTTGGCCATCTCTTCCATTTCGCGGGTGCGAATCTGGATCTCGATGGGCACGCCATGCATGCCGAACAGCGTGGTGTGCAACGACTGGTAGCCGTTGGCCTTGGGAATTGCGATGTAATCCTTGAAACGTCCAGGCAGCGGCTTGTACAGGTTGTGCACGGCGCCGAGCACGCGGTAGCAGGTATCGACCTTGTCGACGATGATGCGAAACGCGTAGACATCCATGATCTCGTTGAAGGCGCGGCGCTTGCCGCGCATCTTCTTGTAGATGCCATAGAGGTGCTTCTGGCGGCCGCTGACTTCGCCTTCGATGCCGTCGGTGGCCAGGCAGTTGGCCAGCGATTGTTCGATCTTGGCGACGATCTCTTTGCGGTTGCCGCGGGCGCGCTTGACCGCCTGGTGGATGCGCGACGAGCGCATCGGGTGCATGGCCTTGAAGCCCAGGTCCTCGAACTCTACGCGCACGGTGTGCATGCCCAAGCGGTTGGCGATCGGGGCGTAGATCTCGAGGGTTTCCTTGGCGATGCGTCGGCGTTTTTCGCCCGACAGCACTTCCAGGGTACGCATGTTGTGCAGGCGGTCGGCCAGCTTGACCAGGATCACGCGGATATCGCGGGCCATGGCCATGGCCATCTTCTGGAAGTTTTCCGCCTGCGCCTCGGCCTTGGTCTCGAAGTTCATCTGGGTCAGTTTGCTGACCCCATCGACCAGTTCGGCAACCGTCTCGCCAAACTGCTGGCTGAGGGCTTCCTTGGCGATGCCGGTGTCTTCGATCACGTCGTGCAGCATGGCCGCCATCAGGCTTTGATGGTCCATGTGCATGTCGGCGAGGATGCCGGCGACTGCCAGCGGATGAGTCACGTAGGGTTCGCCACTGCGGCGGCGCTGCCCATCGTGCGCCTGTTCGGCGTAGAAGTAGGCTCGGCGGACCAGGTTGACCTGCTCCGGACCGAGGTAGGTCGACAGCCGTTCGGCGAGGGTGTCTATGCTCGGCATGGGTTTACCTCCTGCCGAGGAAGAGGTCCTGTTGCCGCACGACGTCGACCGGGCATCAATCAGACAGCCTCGTTGGACTCGTCCTCGAACGCGGCGAACACCGGATCCTCGGTGACGATCTCTTCGGCTGCGATGAATTCATTGGTGACGATGCCTTCGGCGATTTCGCGCAGGGCGACTACGGTCGGCTTGTCGTTTTCCCATGCAACGCGTGGCTCTTTACCACCGGTGGCCAGCTGACGGGCGCGCTTGGTGGAGAGCATGACCAGCTCAAAGCGGTTATCCACGTGTTCCAGGCAGTCTTCAACAGTTACGCGGGCCATGGTCTTCCTCAGTAGCAATGCGGTAGGCGTACAGCCCAGAATGGGCAGGCGGACTGTGTAGTTTAAAAAATCACCAGCCAATAGGGAAGGGCTGTTTTGTCCTTCCTCGGTACTGCAAAACCCTGTGGGAGCGGGCTTGCCCGCGAAAGGGCCGGTGCAGACGCCTTGTATGCCTCTGACGATAACGGCTTCACGGGCCAGAACACAACAGGCGATAACGCCCTAACGCAATAACGCACCGCGCAGATGCGGCGTCAGCTCCTCGAACAGTGTCTGCACCGAACGCAGGGCGCGGCAATCTGGGCGGGTCAGCAGCCACAGCTGGGTGTCGCAGCCCGGTAGCGGCGCACTCAGCGCCTCGACGTCGGCCATGCCACGCACCATGTAGTCCGGCAGCGCCGCCACGCCCAGGCCGGTGCTGACCAGCTGGGCAATGGTCGACATGCCGCTGCACTGGTAGCGTGGGATCAAGTTGGGGTACTGCTGGTTGCGCCAGACCACGGTGGGGTGGTCTTGCATCGAGTCGTCCGGGGCGATCCACGGCACGCTGTTGGCCGACTCGGACAGGCGCTCGCGCAGGCTTGGGTGGCCGCAGATGACATAGGAGGTCGAACCCAGGCAGCGGCCAACCAGATGCTCGGGCGGCGTATTGGTCAGGCGCAGGGCGATGTCGGCGTCGCGTCGGCTGAGGTTGGCGAAGGTATTCGAGGTGCCCAACTCCAGCGACAGCGCCGGGTAGTTGGGCATGAAGGTCGCCAGCGCCGGCAGCAACAGGCTGTGCAGCACCGCCTCGGTGCAGGTCAGGCGCACCGTGCCGCTGACCACTTGTTCACCGCTGGTCAGGGCAATCCGCGCTGCCTCCAGCGCAAGTTCGGCGCGCTCGGCCTGCTCGGCCAGGGCTTGGGCAGTGTCGGTGGGCAGGTAGCCCTTGCGGCTTTTGACGAACAGCGCGGTGCCTAGCGCCGATTCCAGTCGGCGAATCGAGCGGAACACCGTCGAAACGTCGACCTTGAGTAGCTCGGCGGCCTTGGCCAGCGACCGCCCCCGCTCCAGGGCCAGGACCAGGGAAAGGTCGGCGTGGGAGATTTGATATTGCATTGGTGCACGCTCTGCTTGCCGAATTGCCAATGTCTGTTGCGTTGGGGCCATTTTATAGTGAAACGGCCCGCCCGAATCAATGCACTCGGTCGGGTCGATAAATCCCCACGATGGGACAGTGAAAAGAACAACAGCAGTAACCATCGTCGCCCGTGAGGCGCCAGCCGTATCTCCCCACATCGCCGCTCCACATCAAAGGATGTACAGCCATGACGTCGGTCACCCCGTGCGCCAGTTCTTCCAGCGAGATGAAAGACTTCCTCCAGGCTCATCCAGACACCCAATACGTTGATCTGCTGATCTCCGACATGAATGGCGTGGTGCGTGGCAAGCGCATCGAGCGCGCCAGCCTGCACAAGGTCTACGAGAAAGGCATCAATCTGCCGGCCTCGTTGTTCGCCCTGGACATCAACGGCTCGACCGTGGAGAGCACCGGCCTTGGCCTGGACATCGGCGATGCTGACCGGATCTGCTACCCGATCCCTGGCACCCTGTGCGACGAACCCTGGCAAAAGCGCCCTACCGCGCAGTTGCTGATGACCATGCACGAGCTCGAAGGCGAGCCGTTCTTCGCTGATCCGCGTGAAGTACTGCGTCAGGTGGTGAGCAAGTTCGATGACCTGGGCCTGGACATCTGCGCGGCGTTCGAGCTGGAGTTCTACCTGATCGATCAAGACAACCTCAACGGTCGCCCGCAGCCGCCGCGCTCGCCCATCTCCGGCAAGCGCCCGCAGTCGACCCAGGTGTACCTGATCGACGACCTCGACGAATACGCCGACTGCCTGCAAGACATGCTTGAAGCCGCCAAGGAGCAGGGCATTCCAGCGGATGCCATCGTCAAGGAAAGCGCCCCGGCACAGTTCGAGGTCAACCTGCACCACGTCGCCGATGCGATGAAGGCCTGCGACTACGCGATCCTGCTCAAGCGCCTGATCAAGAACGTTGCCTACGACCATGAGATGGACACCACCTTCATGGCCAAGCCCTACCCGGGCCAGGCGGGCAACGGCCTGCACGTACACATCTCGCTGCTCGACAAGAAGACCGGCAAGAACATCTTCACCAGTGACGACCCGCTCGAAAGCGAGCAACTGCGCCATGCGGTCGCCGGGGTGCTGGAAACCATGCCAGCGTCGATGGCCTTCCTCTGCCCGAACATCAACTCCTACCGCCGCTTCGGCGCCCAGTTCTACGTCCCCAACGCGCCGAGCTGGGGCCTGGACAACCGTACCGTGGCCGTGCGCGTGCCGACCGGCAGCAGCGACGCCGTGCGCATCGAACACCGTGTGGCGGGCGCCGATGCCAACCCCTACCTGATGATGGCGGCCATCCTTGCCGGCATCCATCACGGCCTGGTCAACAAGCTCGAACCGGGGGAGCCAATCGAAGGCAACTCGTACGAGCAGTTGGAGCAGAGCCTGCCGAACAACCTGCGTGACGCCCTGCGTGCGCTGGATGACAGCGAGATCCTCAACCAATACATCAGCCCGGACTACATCGATATCTTCGTCGCCTGCAAGGAAAGCGAGCTGGCCGAGTTCGAAGTGTCGATCTCCGACCTCGAGTACAACTGGTACCTGCACACGGTGTAAGCCCATGAGCGCAAATGCGGTCCCTCTGATCGGTGTCAGCGCCTGCCGCCAGCAGGTGGGGAAGAACTCGTCGCACACGGTAGGCGACAAGTATGTGGAGGCGGCCGGCTTTGCCGGGACCCCGCTGATTCTCCCGGCCCGCGATGTCGCCAGCGACCCACAGGCGTTGCTGGCCATTCTCGACGGCATTGTTTTTACCGGTTCGCCTTCAAATGTCGAGCCGCATCATTACAATGGCGCCCCCAGCGCCGAGGGCACCCGGCATGACCAGGCGCGTGACCGACTGACCTTGCCGTTGCTGCAGGCGGCGATTGCCGCTGGCGTGCCGGTGCTGTGCATCTGCCGTGGTTTCCAGGAATTGAACGTCGCTCTTGGCGGCAGCTTGCACCAGCGGGTGCAGGAGCTGCCGGGCTACCTGGACCACCGCGAACCTGAGGACGCACCCTTGGCGGTGCAATACGGCCCTCGTCATGCTGTCCGCATCGAAGCGGGCGGGATGTTCGAGCGCTTTGGTCTGGCTGAGCAGTTTGAGGTCAACTCGCTGCACAGCCAGGGAATCGACCACTTGGCCCCAGGCCTGCGCGTCGAGGCTAAGGCACCGGATGGCCTGATTGAAGCGGTGTCCATGCTGGACGCGCCGGGCTTTGTGCTCGGCGTGCAATGGCACCCGGAATGGCGTTTCGCCGAAAACCCGGTCTCGCTGCGTCTATTCCAGGCGTTTCGCGAGGCCTGCATCGCCCACGCTGCACGGGAGGGTTCGCGCCAGAAGACATTCTGACGTCACCCGAAGGTCTCGGATGACTCGCCCCCACGCAGCAGCTTTCAATGAGTGAAAGCGGACCCTTTTCGGATGGTCTGTGAAAACAATACCAATATCGACGGCGAATACTCATGAGCAATTACACTGAATCCGGCCGCCCACCCGATGTGGCGACCGATGCAGGCAACAGCGGCACGCGCGTCAGCAAAGGCTTGGCCAAAGGCCGCCTGGGCCTGTTGGCCAGCGTGGTGCTGGGCATTTCCACCATTGCCCCGGTCTATACCCTGACCGGAGCTCTCGGCCCTACCGTGCGCGAGGTGGGTGCCCACCTTCCCGCCGTATTCATCGTTGGCTTCCTGCCGATGCTGCTGGTCGCCCTCGGCTACCGCGAGCTGAACGCGGCAGAGCCGGACAGCGGCACATCCTTTACCTGGTCGGCACGTGCCTTTGGCCCGATGATCGGCTGGATCGGCGGCTGGGGCTTGGTGGTGGCTACCACCATCGTACTGTCCAACCTGGCCGGGGTTGCCGTCGACTTCTTCTATTTGTTCCTTGGCCAGATTACCGGCGACCAGTCGTTGGCGGCGTTGGCTGATAATTTATTGGTCAATATCAGCACCTGTTGCGTGTTCATCGCCCTGGCAGTGTGGATCTGCTGCCGGGGCATGGGCACGACCATGACCGTGCAGTACGGCCTGGTGGCCCTGCAACTGCTGGTGTTGATCGGCTTTGGCTTTGCCGCGTTCGGTGAAACCGCCGCGCCGCCGCCGCTTGAGTTCGATTTCGCCTGGTTCAACCCGTTTGGCGTCGAATCGTTCTCGGCATTTGCCGCAGGCCTGTCGCTGTCGATCTTCATTTTCTGGGGTTGGGACGTGTGCCTGACGGTCAGCGAAGAGTCGGTCGGTAGCGATGAGGTGCCGGGCAAAGCGGCAACCTGGACCGTGCTGCTGATCCTCGCCTTGTACCTGTTCACTGCGATTGCCACCTTGCAGTTTGCCGGTATCAGTGACGTCGGCTTGGGCCTGGGTAACCCGCGCATTCAAGAAAACGTGTTCGCCCACCTGGCCGGTCCAGTGATGGGGCCGCTGGCGATCCTGATGTCGATTGCGGTATTGGCCAGTACCGCTGCCTCATTGCAGTCGACCTTCGTTTCGCCTGCGCGGACCTTGTTGGCGATGGGTTACTACGGCGCTGTGCCACAGCGTTTCGCCAAGGTTTGCCCACGGTCGCAGACGCCCCAGTACGCCACGATCTGCGCTGGTATCGCTGCGGCGCTGTTCTACGTGACCATGCGGACCCTGAGCGAAAACGTACTGGCCGACACCATCACTGCCTTGGGCATGATGATCTGCTTCTACTATTCGCTGACGGCGTTTGCCTGCGTCTGGTACTTCCGCCACAGCCTGTTCGACAGCCTGCGCCACTTCTTCATGCGCGGCGTGTGCCCGTTGCTCGGTGGTGTGATTTTGTCGGTGATCTTCGTGCGCACGGCAATCGACAGCGCTTCGCCAGACTTTGGCAGCGGCTCGCATGTAGGGGGCTTGGGGCTGGTGTTCGTGATCGCGGCGATCATCTCGCTGCTGGGGATTTGCCTGATGATGCTGTCGCGGCTAAGGCTGCCGGCGTTCTTCCTTGGGGCTACCTTGCAGCAGCAGGCTACCCTGCAGATTCAGGAATAAAGCTATCGCGGGGCAAGCCCGCTCTCACGTAGCCCGCGAAAGGTCGGGGCTGGCGTGGGAGCGGGCTTGCCCCGCGATGTTTTTTAGCCAACCAATTGCTTGAGCAGCGCCCCATGGCGCTGTTTCTGTTTATCCAGCAGCAGACGGTTCGAGCGGAATACTGCTTTGATGTCTTCAAGCGCAGTCGCGAAATCGTCATTGATGATGACGTACTCGTATTCGCCGTAGTGCTCCATCTCGCTGACCGCTTCCTTCATGCGCCCCTCGATGATCTCCTCGCTATCCTGCCCGCGCCCGGTCAGGCGCTCACGCAGCGCCTCCTGGCTTGGCGGCAGAATGAAGATCGACAGTGCCTGCGGCATCAGCTCGCGAACCTGCTGCGCACCTTGCCAGTCGATCTCCAGGATCAGGTCGATGCCTTGATCCAGGGTCTGCTGCAATGCGCTGCGCGACGTTCCGTAGAAGTTGCCGAACACCTCGGCATGCTCAAGGAAGTCACCCTTGGCGATCAGCGCCTGGAACTCTTCATGCGCCACGAAGTGGTAGTTCACCCCGTGCTCCTCGCCCTCACGCTTGGCACGGGTAGTGTGCGAAACCGAGACGCGGATGTTCTTGTCGACCTGGGTCAATGCTGTAACCAGGCTGGTCTTGCCAGCGCCGGAGGGCGCCGAGACGATATAAAGGGTGCCGCTGCTGTGATTCATGGTAGGGGTGGCCTTACTCGATGTTCTGTACTTGTTCACGCATCTGTTCGATCAACACCTTCAGGTTGACCGCCGCCTGCGTACTGCGCGGGTCGAAGGCCTTGGAGCCGAGGGTGTTGGCTTCGCGATTGAGTTCCTGCATCAGGAAGTCCAGGCGCCGGCCCGCAGCGCCGCCGGACTTCAGCACCCGGCGCACTTCGGTGATGTGGGTATTGAGCCGATCCAGCTCTTCGGCAACATCGCTCTTCTGCGCCAGCAGCACCATCTCCTGCTCCAGGCGCTGCGGGTCGAGCTCGGCCTGCATGTCGTGGAAGCGGTCGAGGATTTTCTGCCGCTGCGCAGCGAGCATCTGTGGCACCTGGGCACGCAAGGTGGTGACCTCGGTCGCCATGCCGTCCAGGCGTTCGTTGATCAGTCGGGCCAGTTCCTGGCCTTCGCGTTGGCGACCGGCCTTGAGCTCCTTGAGGGCTTCGTCGAACAGGGCGATGGCTTCGGCATTGAGTGCCTGCGGATCGCTGGCATCACCCACCAGCACGCCAGGCCAGGCCAGCACCTCCAGCGGGTTGAGCGCGGCCGGTTGCTTGATCAGGCTGGCGATGGTTTCGGCAGCGGCAACCAGCTGCGCGGCGCGCTCGCGATCGACCTGCAAGGGTTTGCCGGTGCTCTCTTCACTCAGGCGCAGGGTGCATTCCACCTTGCCGCGCGACAAACCTTGGCGCAAGCCTTCGCGCACCGCGCCTTCGAGGTCGCGCAGGGCTTCTGGCAGGCGCAGGTGCGGTTCCAGGTAACGATGATTGACCGAGCGCAGCTCCCACGCCAGAGTGCCTTGGCTGCCGGCGCGCTCGACGCGAGCAAAAGCGGTCATGCTGTGCACCATGGGGGAGTACCTCGCAAAAGATGGGAAACAGGGAAGCCTTTCGGCTGCAAGGCGCAGGATTGTAGCGCAGTGCGGCCCGGGCGCCCAATCCACCCATCCTATCGACAGCCTACGCGGCAAGTGGGAAAAGGCGACAGGCTGCCCGGGGCGCGACAATAGGCATGTCCCTGCCGGGCTACGGGCTCTATAATGCTCGGCAGATTCAAGTCCCAGTACAGGTATCCCAGATGAAACGTCCAAGTGGTCGCGCCGCCGATCAGCTCCGCTCGATCCGCATTACCCGCAACTACACCAAGCACGCCGAGGGGTCGGTACTGGTCGAGTTCGGTGACACCAAAGTCATCTGCACGGTCAGCGTCGAGAATGGTGTTCCCCGCTTCCTCAAAGGCCAGGGCCAAGGTTGGCTGACCGCCGAATACGGCATGCTGCCGCGTTCGACCGGTGAGCGTAACCAGCGTGAAGCCAGCCGTGGCAAGCAGGGTGGTCGCACCCTGGAAATCCAGCGCCTGATCGGTCGTGCCCTGCGCGCTGCGCTGGACATGAAAAAGCTCGGTGAGGTCACCCTGTACGTCGACTGCGACGTGATCCAGGCCGATGGCGGCACCCGCACAGCATCGATCACCGGTGCCATGGTCGCCCTGGTCGATGCCCTGCGCGTGATCAAGAAGCGCGGCGGCCTCAAGGGCGGTGACCCGCTCAAGCACATGATCGCTGCCGTATCGGTCGGCATGTACCAAGGCGAAGCAGTGCTCGACCTGGACTACCTGGAAGACTCCGCTGCCGAGACCGACCTGAACGTGGTCATGACCAGCGCCGGTGGTTTCATCGAAGTGCAGGGCACCGCTGAAGGCGCACCGTTCCAGCCTGAAGACTTCAACGCCATGCTGGCGCTGGCGCAGAAGGGCATGAACGAAATCTACGAACTGCAGAACGCCGCACTGGCCGACTGAGCGCAATGCCAAGGAGGTGCGGAACATGAGTGATCCGAATGTACCGGTCAATCTGCCCAATTCCGAGATCCGCCAATGGGCGATGTTCTGTCACCTCTCGGCACTGCTCGGCCTGGCAGTGCCCCTTGGCCATTTGCTGGGGCCGTTGGTGATGTGGATCTGGAAGCGCGAGCTTGATCCGTTCATCGATGCCCAGGGCAAGGAAGCGCTGAATTTTCAGATCAGCGTGACCATTGCCGGGTTTATCTGCTTCCTGCTGACGTTCGTGCTGATCGGGCTGGTGCTGTTCGCCATCCTGGCGGTGGCGGTGCTGATCCTGATCATTCTGGCGGGGGTCAAGGCTAATGAAGGGCAGGCGTATCGCTATCCCTTCATCTGGCGGCCGATCAAGTAGAACGAGTTGGGGCCGCTTCGCGCCCCATCACAGGCAAGCCAGTTCCTACAGATCAACACGATTCATGTAGGCGCTGGCTTGCCTGTGATGGGGCGCGAAGCGGCCCCAACTTGTATCAGATGGTCAGCGTCCAGTCGTAATCGACGATCAGCGGCGCATGCTGGGAGAACCGCGGCTGGCGCGGCAGGCGGGCGTTGCGCACGAAGCGGCGCAGGCCTGGGGTGAGGATCTGGTAGTCGAACCGGTAACCCAGGTTGAGCATTTCGGCCTGCTCGTTATCCGGCCACCAGCTGTACTGGTCGCCTTCACGGCTGACTTCGCGCAGGGCATCGACATAGCCCATGTCGCCGACAATCGAGTCCATCCACGCGCGCTCGGGCGGCAGGAAGCCTGGCGATTGCTGGCTGTCGCGCCAGTTCTTGATGTCGAGCTTCTGCTGCGCAACGTAGAACGACCCGCAGTAGATGTACTCGCGGCGCTTGCGGCGCTGCTTGTCCAGGTACTTGCCGAAATCGTCCATCAACTTGAATTTCTGGTTCAAGTCTTCGTCGCCGTTCATGCCCGAAGGCAGCAACAGGCTGGCAATACTGACTTTGTCGAAGTCTGCTTGCAGGTAACGTCCGTAGCGGTCGGCTGTCTCGAAGCCCAGGCCGGTGATGACTGCCTTGGGCTGCATCCGCGAATAGAGCGCCACGCCACCTTGGGCAGGCACCTCCGCATCGCAGGCATAAAGGAAATAGCCATCGAGCTGGAAAGCTGGGTCGTCGAGTTCAAAGGCCGAGGCGCGGGTATCCTGAAGGCAGATGACGTCGGCATTCTGGGCTTGTAGCCAGCTGAGCAATCCACGCTCGGCGGCAGCCTGAATGCCATTTACGTTCACACTGATGATCCGCATAAATGGCCCCAAAAATCTCGTGCGTGTATGATACCCGAGCTCAACTCATTTAGCTAAATCCGTGGTGTCTGGGACTCTTCATGCAGCCGTATCAGCGCGACTTCATTCGTTTTGCCATCGATCGGGGCGTTTTGCGCTTCGGTGAATTCACCCTGAAATCGGGGCGTACCAGCCCGTACTTCTTCAATGCCGGCCTGTTCAACACAGG
>Ga0247819_10000060_pt1 | contig 69852 bp, 47 predicted proteins | sample 13C_Xylose_Day6_FD_193428 | JGI IMG/M metagenome (GOLD analysis project Ga0247819, IMG submission 193428) | Soil microbial communities from agricultural site in Penn Yan, New York, United States - 13C_Xylose_Day6 | ecosystem: Environmental > Terrestrial > Soil > Agricultural land | place: USA... | reverse complement strand
CGGCAGCTGCTACAAAAGCCTTGAAATCTGCTCGGCAAGAATCAGCTATACCTCTATGAAACGAATGGCGTGCACGATGCTCGAAACAAACGGGTGCAATAACCGGGGCGTAAAGTCAGCCGATGCAGTTTCTAGAAGATAGCCATGGGTGCTCCGGCTGGAGCGGCGAAATGGCCGAGCGCATTCGTGCGTTCGACTGGAGCGGGACCGAGTTGGGGCCGATCGACAACTGGACCAGGAGCCTGAGCAGTACGGTGCAGTTGATGCTCGCTTCACCGTTGCCGATGGTGATGCTCTGGGGCCGGCCCGGTTACATGATCTATAACGACGCCTACTCGGAGTTTGCCGGCGGGCGTCATCCTTATCTGTTGGGAGCCCCGGTGGAGCTGGGTTGGCCGGAAGTGGCCGAATTCAATCGGCACGTGGTCGATACCTGCCTGGCGGGCGGTACCCTGTCTTTTCGCAACAAGGAACTGGTGTTGCTGCGCGACGGTGTTCCGGAAGACGTCTGGCTGGACCTCTACTACAGCCCGGTTGCCAACGACGACGGTTACCCCGCCGGCGTCATGGCGATGGTGGTCGAAACCACTGAATTCATGATTTCCGAGCGTCTGCGCCAAGCGGCGGAAAACGCCTATCGCGCCGATAACGAGCGGGTGCGCCTGGCGCTGAATGCTGGGGCCTTACTCGGCTCTTTCGTCTGGGACATCAAGTCCAACGTATTGAGTGGCGATGAACGCTTCGCCCGGACCTTTTCCTATCCCGCCGGGCAAAGCCTGCAAAATCTGCCGCAGGATATGGCCGAAGCGCGTATCCACCCCGACGACCGTACCTGGGTTCAGGAGCAAGTCCAACGATCGATGCAGACCGGTTCAGCGTTCAACGCCGAGTATCGGGTGTTGCGCCCCGACGGCAGTTATCTGTGGGTGTTGGCCAGCGGCTGTTGCGAGTTCGATGAGCAGGATGAGCCGTTGCGTTTCCCCGGTGTGCTGATCGACATCCATGAACGCAAAATCGCCGAAGAATCCTTGCTCAAGTTCACCCGCAACCTGGAGCAGCGCGTGGCGGATGAAGTTGAAGCGCGGCTGGCGGCGGAAGAACAATTGCGTCAGTCGCAAAAGCTCGAAGCCATTGGCGGCCTCACCGGTGGCGTGGCCCACGACTTCAATAACCTGCTGCAGGTGATTGCCGGCAACCTGCATCTGCTGGCCCGGCACGAACCGGACAACGCTAATGTGCAACGGCGGGTCAGCGCTTCGATTGCCGCTGTCGAGCGCGGCGCGAAGCTGTCTTCGCAATTGCTGGCGTTTGCCCGTCGTCAGCCACTGTCTCCGGCGATCTGCACGCCCCAGCAGATTTTCGACGGTCTTGGTGAACTGTTGCAGCGTGCGCTGGGGGAAACCCTGCAGGTCCACATGACGACGCCTGCCGAGTCCTGGCGGATTTTCGTCGACCGCAATCAGTTGGAAAACGCCATCCTCAACCTGGCAATCAACGCCCGCGACGCGATGAAGGGCGAGGGCACTATCGAGCTGAACGCCGACAACATCAGCCTCGACCGTGGGTTCTGCGCAGGTAAAGGCATCGTGGCTGGCGACTACGTGCGGGTTTGTGTGGCCGATACGGGCGGCGGCATGGCGCCGCAGATACTCGCGCAGGCCTTCGAACCGTTTTTCACCACCAAGCCCGACGGGCAGGGCACGGGGCTGGGGTTGAGCATGGTGTTCGGTTTCGTCAAGCAGAGTGGCGGCCATATCGAGATGTCCAGCGTCGTCGGCCAGGGCACCCGTGTAGCGCTATATTTCCCACGCAGTTTGCGTTCGATGGACGATGAAACCCTCGCGCCGGACGTGCAGCAGCAGGGCGGTCACGAACGGGTGCTGGTGGTGGAGGACAATGACGCGGTGCGCGCTTCGACAGTAGAGCTGTTGCGCGAAGAGGGCTATGAGGTGCTGATCGCTGCCAACGCCGACGTCGCCATGCAGATGTTGTTGGAAGGGGTGGCGGTAGACTTGATTTTCACGGATGTGGTCATGCCTGGCCTGATCAAGAGTTCGGACCTGGCCGCCTGGGCCAAGGTGCAAGATCCGCCGGTGGCCGTGCTGTTCACCTCGGGGCATACCCGTGACATTATTTCGCGCAATCACCAGCTCAGCCCCGACACCCATTTGCTGAGCAAACCTTATAGCCCGGATGCGCTGACCCGAATGGTGCGCACCGTGCTCAATGGTTAAACACACATCCTGTGCAGGAGCTGCCGCAGGCTGCGGTCATTTGATCTTGATCAACAACCATTTCAAGACCGCCAAAAGATCGCAGCCTGCGGCAGCTCCTACAGTCACGTCTATCCATCACCTTTTGAACAAGGCTGCATGATGACCTCCAACCCTCCCTCCGACATGGTCAGGGTGCGTGGCGCCCGGGAACACAACCTCAAGAATGTCGACGTCGATATTCCCCGCGACGCCCTGGTGGTGTTCACCGGGGTGTCCGGTTCGGGCAAATCGTCACTGGCGTTTTCGACGCTGTACGCCGAAGCGCAACGCCGCTATTTCGAGTCGGTGGCGCCTTACGCGCGGCGGCTGATCGATCAGGTGGGCGTGCCGGACGTGGATTCCATCGAAGGCCTGCCGCCCGCCGTCGCCTTGCAACAACAACGGGGCACGCCGAGCACGCGCTCTTCGGTGGGCAGCGTCACGACCCTGTCGAGCCTGATCCGCATGCTGTATTCGCGTGCCGGCAGTTACCCGCCGGGGCAACCGATGCTGTATGCCGAAGACTTTTCACCCAATACCCCGCAAGGTGCTTGTCCTGAATGTCACGGCTTGGGGCGGGTGTATGAAGTCACCGAAGCGCTGATGGTGCCGGACCCGAGCCTGACTATCCGCCAGCGCGCCGTAGCTTCCTGGCCCTTGGCGTGGCAGGGCCAGAACCTGCGGGACATCCTGGTGACCATGGGCTTCGACGTCGATATTCCGTGGCGCAAGCTACCCAAAAAGCAGCGCGACTGGATTCTCTTCACCGAAGAAACCCCGACCGTGCCGGTGTATGCCGGGCTTACGCCGGAAGAAACCCGGGTCGCTCTCAAGCGCAAAATGGAGCCAAGTTATCAGGGCACCTTCACTGGTGCGCGGCGCTACATCCTGCACACCTTCACTCACTCGCAAAGTGCGTTGATGAAGAAGCGTGTTTCGCAATTCATGCTCGGCAGCCCTTGCCCTTTGTGCGACGGCAAACGGCTTAAGCGCGAGGCGTTGTCGGTGACGTTCGCCGGTTACGACATCGGCGAACTGTCGCAGATGCCGTTGCTGCAAGTGGCCGAAGTGCTCAAACCCGTAGCAGCCCGGCATTACCTTGAAGAAGGTGATGAAGCGGGCGAAGTGCTGACCCACGACCAGACCCGCGAGGCCCGTGAACAGCGCGTGGCCCACGGCGCCAGCGGCCACGCCAATGCTCCGGATGTACGCCACACGCCGAACCTGTCTGTGGAGAAGCGTCTGGCCGCACAACGGATCGCCCAGGATTTGCTGGAGCGGGTCAGCACCCTGACCGACCTGGGTCTGGGTTACCTGGCGCTGGAGCGCAGCACGCCGACGCTGTCGTCGGGTGAGTTGCAGCGTTTGCGCCTGGCGACGCAATTGGGTTCGCAGCTGTTTGGTGTGATCTACGTGCTGGACGAGCCTTCTGCCGGTTTGCACCCCGCCGATGGCGAAGCGTTGTTCGAAGCCTTGCAACGTTTGAAGGCGGCGGGCAATACCTTGTTTGTGGTCGAACACGATCTGGAGACCATGCGCCGCGCTGACTGGTTGATCGATGTCGGCCCGGCAGCGGGCGAGCACGGCGGGCGGGTGCTGTACAGCGGCACGCCGGCCGGGTTGGCTGATGTGGCCGACTCGCAAACCCGCGCCTATCTGTTTGCCGAGAGCGTCAGCCAGTCGCGGGTCAGCCGCAAGGCCAGCGACTGGTTGCGGCTGGAAGGCATCACTCGCAATAACCTGAACAACCTCAGTGTCGAGTTTCCCTTGGGTTGTTTCACCGCGGTGACCGGTGTTTCGGGTTCGGGCAAATCCAGCCTCGTCAGCCAGGCGTTGCTGGAGTTGGTCGGCGCACATCTGGGGCGTCCGGCCGTCGAGAACGAGCCGCAAGAATTGAGTCTGGAAGACGATGCGCCGCAAACCAGCGGCGGTCAGGTCACGGCAGGGCTGGCGTCGATCAAACGGCTGGTGCAAGTCGATCAGAAACCCATTGGCCGCACGCCGCGCTCAAATCTTGCGACTTATACCGGGCTGTTCGACAACGTGCGCAAGCTCTACGCCGCCACACCCGAGGCCCAAGCGGCGGGGTACGACGCCGGGCAGTTTTCTTTCAACGTCGCCAAGGGCCGTTGCCCGACCTGCGAAGGCGAAGGTTTTGTCAGCGTTGAATTGCTGTTCATGCCCAGCGTCTACGCGCCATGCCCGACTTGCCACGGTGCCCGCTACAACCCCGACACGCTGGCGATCACCTGGCAGGGCCGCAGTATTGCGCAGGTGCTGCAGCTGACCGTGGACCAAGCCGTGGAGGTGTTCGTCGAACAAGCGGCTATTCGGCGCTCGCTGGAGGTACTGCGCGACATCGGCCTCGGTTACCTGCGCCTGGGTCAACCGGCCACAGAGTTGTCAGGCGGCGAAGCCCAGCGCATCAAACTGGCCACCGAGCTGCAACGCAATCAACGCGGGGCGACCTTATACGTGCTCGATGAACCGACCACTGGCCTGCACCCGCGAGACGTCGATCGCTTGCTGGAACAGCTGAACAATCTGGTCACGGCCGGACACACCGTGATCGTTGTCGAGCACGAGATGCGTGTGGTGGCGCAGTGCGACTGGGTGATCGACATTGGCCCTGGGGCCGGGGATCAGGGCGGCAGGATTGTCGTGGCGGGGACGCCGCAGAAAGTGGCCAAGAGTAAAAAGAGCCGGACAGCGCCGTTTTTGGCCAGGGCTTTGTTGTGAGCTGAAACAAAAGATCGCAGTCTGCGGCAGCGCCTACACGGGGCTGCGTGCACCTGTAGGCGCTGCCGAAGGCTGCGATCTTTTGATCTTCTAGGTGCCGTCGATCGTACGCCGCACCTTGTCCAGCAGTTCCTTGATCTGGAATGGCTTGATCAACATTTCCATACCGTCACCCAGAAACACCTGGCGGTTGATTGCGGTTTCGGCGTAACCGGTCATGAACAGGATCGGCAGTTTGTTGCGCCACCCACGGGCAACATCGGCCAGCTCCCGGCCGCTCATGCGCGGCAGGCCGACGTCGGTCAGCAGCAGATCAATGGATTGATCATTCTGCAGGCGTTCCAGAGCCCCCTCGATGTCAGCCACTTGCGTACAGCGGTAACCGGCATCCACCAACACTTCGGCAACGAACATGCGCACCGACGGCGTGTCCTCGACGATCAATATGTGTTCGCCGGCCCCTTGAGGGTCGACGGTGGTGGGCAGGGTTTCGCTGGCGGTGGGGTCGGAGCTGGCGGGCAGCATGATGGTCACTTCGGTGCCGCGTCGTGCCACGCTGCGGATGTGCGCATCGCCACCGGATTGTCGGGCGAAACCGTAGATAGTCGACAATCCGAGGCCGGTGCCCTGGCCCAGTGGTTTGGTGGTGAAGAACGGATCGAACACCTTGTCGATCACGCTGTGCTCAATCCCGGTGCCGTCATCGCGCACCGACAAGGCGACATACGCGCCATCGGCCAGATTGGGATCACCATGGGAATAGGCGGCGTAGGTGTTGACCCAGATATTTCCGCCCTGGGGCAGGGCGTCGCGCGCGTTGATCACCAGATTGAGCACGGCGCTTTCCAACTGGATCGGGTCGACCAGGGCAATCGCGGCTTTGCTCGTCAGTTCAAGCTTCAGGGCAATGCGTTCACCGATGGTCCGCACCAGCAGTTCTTCAAGGGAGCGGATGTTTTCGTTGATGTCCACTGGTCGCGTATCGAGCGGCTGTTGCCGGGCGAATGCCAGCAGGCGATGGGTCAGGGCCGCCGCACTCATCGCCGAATTCAACGCCGCTTCGGTATAGAACTGGACCTTGTCGGTGCGCGAATCGGCGACTCGCTTCTGGATCAGTTCCAGGCTGGTGATGATCCCGGTGAGCAGGTTGTTGAAGTCGTGGGCAATGCCGCCGGTCAATTTGCCCAGAGCGTCCATTTTCTGCACTTGCAACAGCTGGGCCTCGGTGCGTGCGCGTTCGGCCACTTCCTTGGCCAGCTGAGTCGTGGCGTCGTCCAGTTGCGCCAGGTGCGAGCGCTCGCGGTGGCGATGTTCGGTGACATCCTCAACAAAAACCAGGCTCAATTGCGGGGTGCGATAGGGCGAGATCTGCCACTCGGTTTCGCGCAATTGGCCGTTGACGCGCATGTTCAGCGTGCCTTTCCAGCGTTCGCCGTAGGCCAGACGCAGGCGCAGTTCGTTGATGACGGCGAGCTGGTTGTCGGCGAAGCACTCCGCGAGCGTATCGGGGGCGAGATTGTCCTGTATCAGTTGAGCGAAGGCATGGTTGCATTCGTGGATTTTCAGGTCGGCGTCCAGTACCGCGATAGGTGCCGACACATTGACAAAGATTTCGCGAAACCGCGCCTCGCTTTCGCGCAGGGCATTCTCGGTTTCGCGTACTCGCAGCAAGGTGCGCAGCGTCGCCAGTAGCACATCCGGGTCCACCGGGTGAATCAGGTAAGCGTCGGCGCCCGCATCCAGACCGGTGATGATGTCACCCGTCTGGATCGACGCGGCCGACACGTGAATCACCGGCAGCAGGGCGGTCGCGGGGTCGGAGCGCAGTTTACGCACGATGTCGAAGCCGCTCATGTCGGGCAGGTTGACGTCGAGGATCAGTGCATCGAAGTTGACGCTATCGATCAACTCCAGCCCCTCGCCGCCAGTGCCGGCTTCGAGTACTTCATAGCCATGACGCTCCAGCCGCCGGCGCAGGGCATAGCGCGTGGCGATATTGTCATCGACGACCAACAGGCGCAGATCACGTTTCATCGGCAGACTCCGTGGCGATGGCCAGCGGGATGATCACGTAAAAGGTCGATCCCGAGCCCGGCGTACTCTGAACCCCGACTTCGCCACCCAGCAAACCTGCGAAGCGTTTGCACAGCGACAGTCCGAGCCCGGTTCCGCGCAGGCGCTTTTGCAATGGGGAATCAACCTGGGAAAAGTCTTCGAACAATGCGCCATGTAGCTCTGGAGCGATACCTATTCCGGTATCGCTGACGGCAAACCGCACGTGTGAGCTGTTTTCAAGGCTTGCCGAGACCCGGACTTCTCCGTGCATGGTGAATTTCAGCGAATTGGAAATGAAGTTGCGCAGGATCTGCGCAAGTTTCTTGTCGTCGGTGTACAAACGCGGCAGACCTACCGGTTCTTCAAATATCAGGTCCACGGCGGTGGCATCGACAATCGGCCGAAACATGCCGCGCAGGGCCGCGAACAGATCGAACATGTCAAACCAGGCCGGCGAAATGGTAATGCGCCCGGCTTCGATCTTCGCCAGATCCAGCAGGTCGTCGACCATATCGCTCAGCTCGCGCGCAGAGTTGCTGACGAAGGCCACTTGTTTGTGTTGCTCGGGGCTCAAGGGGCCGTCGAGCTCGTCGGTCAACAGGCTGGCGATGCTCAGGATCGAGCCCAATGGGGTACGAAACTCATGGCTCATGTACGACAGAAAGCGACTTTTCAGGTCCGAGGCCTGACGCAATTGTTCGGCCTGGGTGTCGAGTTCCGCGTACAGCGCCAACACCCCCTGGTTGGTTTCATCGAGTTCGGCGCGCAGGGCTTCGGCTTCCCCTTGCAACTGGGCGATCAGCGCCGCTTGTTGGTCGATCTGAGTCGCAGGTGCTTCAGGCATGAACGGCCTCCAGAGCAATGACCACCACCGTGACGTCGTCCCGTCCACGACAGAAATCCCGGTGCAAAATAGCGGCAATTACCGCGGGATGGCGATGCACCAGGCCGGGGTAATCCTGCAGGTTCCAGCGCGACTGCAGGCCGTCGCTGTACATGATCAACAGCTGTCCGTTCACCTGAGCATAGTCAAAGGCTTGAGCCTTACGATACTGGCCGCCGACGATGCCGGGGTGGGAGGCCAGGCCGCGAGACTTGTCAGGCGCAATCAGGCAGGCGCCGATATTGCCGATGCCGACGAACTTCAGCGCGTCGCGGCTGGCATCGAACTGCGCGATGGCCAGCGCACCGCCGCGGGTACCCATCATGGCCAGATGTATCTCTTCCAATGCCAGTACCGGCGAGGCGAATGGCGACCGCGCGAAAGACTTTTCGCCGGCGCGGGCCGCTCGTTCGGCTTCTTCGCCATGGCCCAGGCCATCGATCACCAACGCGCTGATGAGTGGCCCATCGAATGCCAGATGCCACACATCACCGCACGCCGGATCGTTGCGCAACGAGTGCTGGCTAATGCCGACGCGTCGATCTGGAGCCTTGTCCTGTCGCGGATACAGACGTGTCAGCAGCACGGAACCCCTTGAATCGGCGTAAACGTCGAACACCTCGGTCTGCCGCGAAACGGCACCCAGCCCGATGCCCTGGGTGCCGCCGGTGGAGAAGCCATCGGTCAGGCACGCCTGTACGTCAAAGCCCTGGGCGCGGTCGACCGCAAGCATTTCGATGCCGGCGCCGCTGGCGCGAGGCAACGAACGCAAATGCATCTCGCCACGGCCGGCGTGTTTGAGAATATTGCTGGCCAGCTCGGTGGCGACCAGTGCGACACGCCCGGCATCGGTACTGTCGAAGCCGTGTTCCTGCGCTAGATTCTGTGCTGTACGCCGTGCGTGACCGATCTGACTGCTGTCCTCGATCATCAGCACTTGCGTCAGCGAACTGCCAAAGTTCACGTCCATCGGGTGATCGTTATGCGAGTGCCCTTGCCCGGTGCGGTGTCGAGTTCGAACTCGTCCACCAGCCGCTTGGCGCCGGTCAGGCCCAGTCCGAGACCGCTGCCGGAGGTCCAGCCATCGGTCATCGCCAGTTTGATGTCGGGAATGCCGGGGCCTTCGTCGCGAAACAACAGACGCAGGCCGCAGCGGGCGTGGTCGTCGAGGATCTCCCAGTCCATGTCGCCACCCCCACCGTATACCATGGTGTTTCGGGCGAGCTCGCTGACGGCAGTCACCAATTTAGTCAGGTCGATCAGGCGCATGCCGCACTCCTGGGCCAGCTTGCGCGTGAGTTGTCGAGCCAGGACCACGTCCTGCTCGATATGAATCGGATGAGTGCCGCTGCTGCGTACGATCATTGTTCACGTACTCGATCCTGAAGCAGTTTCATCCCGCGTTCGACATTCAGCGCGGTACTGACCCCGGGCAGTGTCAGGCCGAGCTCAACCAGGGTGATGGCCACCGCGGGTTGCATGCCGACCAGCACAGTCTGGGCATCCATGATTTTTGAAAGACCGGAAATGGTTCCGATCATTCGGCCAATGAACGAGTCGACCATGTCCAGAGCGGAGATGTCGATCAACACGCCGCGGGCGGAAGTGCGGCTGATGCGCTCCGACAAGTCGTCCTGAAGGGTCAGTGCCAACTGGTCGTGCATGTCGACCTGAATGGTCACCAGCAGGAAGTCACCCATTTGCAAAATCGGAATGCGCTCCATGGGCTCATACCGCCTTGCTGATGGTCAATCCCAACCGAGTCAGGGCCAGTTTGAGGGCATCGGCCAGATTGGCCTTGGTCACCACGCCTTGCAGGTCCAGCCCCAGGTGCACGATAGTCTGCGCAATTTGCGGGCGCACACCGCTGATGATGCAGTCGGCTCCCATCAGGCGAATCGCCGTAACGGTTTTGAGCAGGTGTTGCGCCACCAGCGTATCGACGGTGGGCACGCCAGTAATGTCGATAATGGCGATTTCCGAACCGGTGTCGACGATCCGCTGCAACAGCGATTCCATCACTACCTGGGTACGTTGCGAGTCCAGGGTGCCGATCATCGGCAGCGCCAATACACCGTCCCAGAGTTTGACCACCGGCGTCGACAGTTCCAGCAGCTCTTCCTGCTGTCGCTTGATCACTGCTTCGCGGGATTTCTGGTAGGTGCGAATGGTGTGCAGGCCCAGCGCGTCGAGCAGTTCAGAGACTTCCCAAAGCTGTTCGGCCAACAGCGCCGGACTGTCCTGATAGTGGTTTTGCAGCAACGCAAACAACGGGCCTTTCAAAGCGAAAATAAAACTGGCGGTCTGATGTGAGTCGTGACCCAACAAGGCACGGCTATTGGAGAGTTTTTCAAGAAACAGGCGAATGTCGTCCCAGCCAGGGGATGAGATGTTCTGGCCGTTGCCGCTCTTGAGGCCCGAGATGATCAGCTCCAGAAATTGCGAAGTCTGCTGCTGCAGGTCCTGATCTTTGAGATTGCGTGTGGCACCGCTGGATTCAAGGCCGTTTTTCCATTCTCCAAGCAATTGCGCCTGGTTTTTTTGCATTGCATCGAGCGTGGTGGATTGCAGTGCCGCCATGAGACTTGACTCCTTGAATGTAGGCGCCGACTCCCCAAAAATGACCGGCGCAATTGAATGACATTTGCCGGATGGAATAGTTGTTCGCTTTCGCGAACATTTTTCATCCGCAACACCTGAACTGTAGGAGGTGGCGAAGGCTGCGATCTTTTTTTTTGCGTTTATCAAGTGAACACCGAGGATCGCAGCCTGCGGCAGCTCCTACAGGAACGGAGCCATTTAATGGAACGTTGCCTGCGTTTCGACTTCGAAACCTCAAGGCTCGCCTGATTTCTGACGGCCGCAGATACAGTGACGAGGGAGGTAGCGATGAAAGACCAATCGATGGCACCACAAAAGGAACGACCGCAGTCCGATAACCTCGGCGAACCGGTGGAAAGCACCCCGCAGCCGCAAAGCGGGGATGAAGCGGTTGACCAGAAAAACCGCCATACCGATAACGACAATGAATTCAGCCCGGGCTTCAAACCCAATCCAGACCGACCCAAGCCCAGTGATGACACCGATGCCGATATCGATACCGATGGCGGCTAGAGGGCAACAAATACGAAAGCCGCATCCTGGATGCGGCTTTTGCGTTTTCAGACAGGTTTATTTGCTGGGATGGGCGGCCTGAAGTTTCTTCGCCATGTCCAGGTGCTTCTCCAAGCCCGGCAGCATTTTCTGCGCGAAGCCTTTGAGCTCGGTGGCGCCTTTGGTCTTGTCATCCGTCACGGTGTTGGCTTCTTTCTTGAACAGCTCAATGGCTTCTTCGTGGGCCTTGACCTGGTTGTTGGCGTAGGCCGCATCGAAGGACTCGTCGCGCATGTCGAGGATTTTTTCCTTGGCTTGCTTGACCAGCGTTGTATCGTCCGGCACTTCGATGTCGTTTTTCTTGGCGATGGTCGCCAGTTCGTCATTCGCCTTGCCATGGTCGGTGATCATCATGTTGGCGAACGCCTTGATGTCCGCCGATTGGCTTTTTTCGAGCGCCAGTCGACTGGCCTCGATTTCGGCGATGCCACCGGCAGCGGCCTTGTCGACAAAATCATTGGAAGTGGCGGCAAAAGCCGTCCCTATCATGCCAGTGCTCAGGGCAACGGCCAAAGCGAGGTGGCGCAGGTTAAATCCGTCCATTGGTGTTTCTCCACGCAGATGATCAGGGTGATCGTTAACCTGTGGAGGCTGGGGCTGGGGTAAAGGTTTTATCGCATTTGCGACAGGACGACGAACGGACACCGCTGGTCTGACAGGTGGTCGACAGAACCCGTCAACCAAGGCCATTCTGATAGTTGGCGAACGCAATCAGTCGCGTTTGCTACCGATTAACAAACGGAGGTGTTCCATGCCGGTGTCCCACGACCTTTATCAGGATCTGAGTTGCACAAAGGAAGAAATCCAGCAGAAACGCACCAAGGATCCGTTATTGGATTCGCTGATCAACAAATACTCCCTGGCAGATGCCGAGGTGGTGAAGGCAGAGCAGGCCAAATCCAGCGATGATGCGGTGACAAAGCTCAAGGCCAAGCGCCTGGAGGTCAAGGACAAAATCGTCAAACAACTTCAATCGCCGTCCTGATACAGGCCCTGCGTCACCGACGACCGGTGACCGAAAAATTGGAACGGCGATCAGCAACGGCACCTCGAATGTTCAGAACCTGACAACACGGGCGACAGTCGAGGTGCCTCCATGACAGACCCAAAATTCCCGTCCGAAGAACAGGGTGGCTACGACCCGATGCCGACCCATCCGCAACCCTTGAGCCCGGCTAAAACCACTGAGCACCCCGAAGAAGAACCGGGCATTGACGACGTGCCGGAAGACGAAGGCATCGACTCCGATCTGAATTGAACACTGTGCGCTGTAACCTGTGGGAGCTAGCCTGCTAGCGATAGTGGTCTGTCAGTTGATCAACAGGTGCCTTATGCTCCGCTATCGCTAGCAGGCTAGATCCTGCAGGGTTTTGTGGTGTTTATGGCAATGCGTTGGCCAGTGGCAATCGCGCCATGTTTTGCGCCTTCAGCGATCCGAAATACAACCAGTCGCCATATTCACGCACAGTAGTGATCGGTGAATAGTTGTCGTCGCTGCCGTCCTGCAGATTGGCGATGACTTTACCTTGCAGATCCAGACCCAGTGCAAAACCACGTTTCTCCACCGGCTTGGGCAATACGGTCATGGCTCGCACGATCATTTTGCGAATGAAGGGATGCGGCGCGGTGGCGTCGAGCAGGGCGTTGCGCGGGGCATACAAAGCCACCCAGAAACGGTCATGGCCATTGAACGAGAGGTTGTCCGGCAAACCCGGCAGATTGTCGATAAACACGTCGCGGGTGCCGGCTTTCGGCCCGGTCAACCAATAGCGAGTGATGCGATAGGCGCCGGTTTCATTGACCAGAACGAACGCATCGTCCGGCCCGAGTGCAACGCCGTTGGCGAACTCCAGTTTGTCCAGCAAGAGCGAAGTCTTGCCAGTCTGGAAGTCATAACGCAGCAAGCGACCATCGCCACCGTGTTCGATGATGGCCTCGCCGTCCCGTCCATAACCGAAACGGCTGGAAGCATCACTGAAATAAGCGAAGTGCCCGGGTTTATCGATAACCACATCGTCAGTGAAACCAAAGGGCACACCGTTGGCTTCCGTGCTCATCGCCACCAAGCGGCCCTGAGCGTCCAGCGACAGCAAACCTTTAACCGCGTCGGCAATGACCAGCAAGCCGTTCGGATGACGGGCCAACCCCAACGGCCGGCCGCCGGTATCCGTCAGCTTTTTGGTGACTTTGCCATCCAGGCTGGTGCGAATGACGCGCCCGTCATGCAAACCGGTGATCAGCGCATCGTTTTCCAGCAGCAATGCTTCCGGACCGTCGATGTCAGCTGCCCCCACACGCTCCATGCCTTTGAGGCGCTGATTGTCGGCGTAGAGGCCCTCGGTGAGGGACGGCGCGGGTGACGGGGTCCAGGCCACTGGTTGCACCTTGGTCGGCATCAGTAGCAGGAACCCGCCGATGGCAATGATCAGCAGCAACAGCCCATGGTGGAACCGGACGGATCGACTCACGCGCCGACCCCCGATTGTGCCAGGTGCTTTTGTGCCATTTCGCGCAACGCCAACATTGAGGCTGCCGACTCGCGTTCAATTCGGCGCTTGAGCAGCAACCGATTGGCAATGCGCATCGCCAGCCCGCTGAATTGATACTCCAGCGTGCGAACAAACCGCGTGCTGCTGCCTTCAGCCTCGCATTCGTAAGTCACCACCAACGACAGCCCGTGATCGCCATCAGCGCGGGCACTCCAGCGCCGCCCCGGCAGGTATTCGTCGACCAGCCAGCTTAGGTGCCCGTCGCGGCCACCGGCACGAATGTCCTCTTCGAACCGGGAGCCGGCATGCAACGAGCCTTTCTGGCCATTGATCTTCAGGGACGATGGATGCCACTCGGGCCAGCGGCTGACGGTGCTGGCGTAGGCAAGCACCTCGATGGGGTTGCCGGCAATTTCGATCTCATGCTGCATGCGGGTCATGGGCGTTCTCGTCAGGTACGGGGTGGCCTGCTCCGGTTCCCAGTAGAGGGTGCCGAACAGGTAGTCCATCAACGGAAAAACGATGTTGAAATTGCGCTCTTGCATCATCTCGCGACGATGATGCAGTTCATGCAGGCGACGCATCTGGCGGATCCACGGCAGGCGCGTCAGCCGGTTGTGCGGCGGTAGATGCTCACAGGCGTGAAATACCTCATAAGCCAGGTAACCGAGCACCAGGCAGCCTGCGACCAACCCGGCGACATTGGCGTCAAACTGCTTGAGCAGCCACCAGAGGGGCAGGGTAATCACCAGGGTGTGAAGCACGATCAGCCACGCGGGAAACAGGATCACCCGCCAGTCGCGGGCGCTGTCGTAAGTCATGTAGCCGGGGGCGAAGAAGCTGTGGTGGTCGCCGGCATGTCGGGCATAGAACATCCGTGCGAAGGCCCTTTTGTGATGGCCCAAGTGCCGATGCACGCCATACACGCCGAGGTTGAATAACAACAAGGTCAGCGGCACGGCCAGCCACTCCAGCGGCTGTACTTGCTGCACGGTGCTCCAGAATGCGGCGATGGCCAGCAGGCCGAACAACAGCACAAAAGCGCCGTGCAGCCACGGGTTATAAAGCGGATGGATGTTGGCTCGGTAGCGGCTGCGGAATGCTTCGGTGGTCTGCCTCACTGCAATCACCTGTCGTTTTTGTTATCTCCAGCAGATTAGACGATTTCCCTGTTTTGGCTGGCCGAACGTTGAGGACACAACCGCCATGATCCGGTGCAAACCGGACTCAGGTCAGCGGGTTCCAGCGTTGCGACCAATCATCATCGGTCTTGATCACTTCGCGCAGTAGATCGAAAGCCTGTTGCAGGGTTTCCGAGTCGCGGTCGCGGGAGTAGACCAGATAGGTCGGGTAACTGAATTCCGGGGCTTTGGGCACGGGTTCCAGTACACCGCTTTCCAGGTAACTCTGGACGACGCGGGTGCGGAAATAACCGCTGCCGCCGTTTTCCAGAATGTATTGCAAGGCCAGCGGACCCAGATTGAAACTCAGGGCCGCCTTGGCTTTTTCCGGAAGCGCCGCATCGTGCTGGCGGCGGAAGTCCGGCCCCCAGTCGATATACACGTAAGGGGCGGGGCGCGCGGGATGACGCACGAGGATCAGTTTCTCTTCGAGAATCTGCTCCACTTGCAGGCGTGGCCAATATTCGGGCTGATAGACCAGCGCCGCGTCCAGCACCCCGAGTTCCAGTTGGCGCAGCAGGTTTTCGCCGTCGCGGATCTCCATGCGCAAGGCATGGCTGGGGATTTTTTCCCGCAGCTCAGCGGCCCAACTGAGCATCAGCGGGTTACACAGGCTGACCTCGCCGCCGATGTGCAACACATCGTGATAACCCTCGGGCAACGGCAAGTCCCGGCGCGCAGCTTCCCAGGTTTCCACCAGTTGGTTGGCATACACCACGAAAGCCTCGCCGTTGGGTGTCAGCCGGGCGCCGGCCCGATTGCGAACGAACAGGGTACTGCCCAACTGGCTTTCAAGCTTCTGCACCCGTGCGGTGATTGCGGTCTGGGTAACGTGAAGTTTCTCGGCGGCGGCAGCAAGGCTGCCGTGGCGAACGATTTCCAGAAAGGTGCGGGCGAGATCGATGTCCATGGGTCGGCCGGTGGGGGAAGGTGGTGGCATTGTAAGAGTACGCGTGGTCTTCGGATACCACGGCCATGGGATCTATCCTGTAGCAGCTGCCGCAGGCTGCGTTCGGCTGCGAAGCAGACGCAAATTCGCCACCCCGGATTTATCCGACACACTGGGCTTTTCATTTTCAGGCAAGCAAAACGACGAATCCCGCCATAACGGCGGGATTCGTTTGCAGCCACAAAGGCTACCGGCGAGCGTGAAGCTCTCGTCTTACGACGGGAACAGCTCGGACAGTTTCATCGCCAGCATCATGTCGCCTTCAGCGCGCAGTTTGCCGCCCATGAACGCTTGCATGCCGTCGGTTTCGCCGCTGACGATACCTTCCAGGGTTTCGCCGTCCATCACCAGAGTCACCTGGGCGTCCGGGTTTTCGCCTTCCAGCAGCTCGCAAGTGCTGTCTTTGACAACCAGAGAGAAGTTCTTGGTGTCGTCGATGCGGAAACCGAAGACCAGGTCCAGACCGGCAGCAGCGGCTGGGTTGAACTTGGCTTTCATTGCTTGTACTGCATCTGCTACGGAGGTCATGGTTTGATCCTTTTTCTGGTATTAAAGCAGGGTAATAAGAGCAGGGTGATTACAGCCAGGGTCACAATAGTCCGGACTCAGCGAAACGTAATGAGGTCCGGGGCCTTCAGCAGTTGCAGGTGCGCATGACTGTTGAAGGAAGCCAGGGCTACCTCGCGACCGCGAAACTTCAGCTGGTTGAGCGAGGTGTTGACGATTTGCCAGTTCAATTCAAAGGCCTGTTTGGCAGGCATCTGTGTAATCAGGTGGAGCAGGGCCGTGATGGTGCCGCCGGAAGTAAACACAGCAATTTTTTGCGTGTTGTCGGCCTGTTCGAGGATGCGGTGCAGGCCTGCCTGCACACGCTCGACGAACCCCAGCCAGCTTTCCAGTCCCGGTGTGTCATAGGTGCCGGCCAGCCAGCGCTCGATGATCAAGGCAAAAATACGCTGGAATTCACCACGATTTTGCGCAGCGTTACGCAGGATATTCAGGGCTTCGGGTTCTTCCGGCAGCAGGGCCGGCAATAGTGCGCGAATCACCGCGTCGGCATCGAACTCATTGAACGCGGAATCGGTTTCAAGGATGGGAACTGGCAACCCTACGGCGGCAAATTGTTCCAGTGCGCTGGTGGCCGTGTGCTGCTGGCGACGCAGGTCGCCCGCAAGGCAGCGATCGAAGCTGATACCGAGTTCGGCCAGGTGCTGGCCGAGGATTTCCGCCTGGCGAACACCGGTCGGCGACAGGACGTCATAGTCGTCTGCACCAAAGGAGGCCTGGCCATGTCGAATCAAGTAGATACTGCCCACGTCCGCGTCATCCCGGTACGTTGAAGGTTTGGCGAGGTTATGAGGATGACGGTGAGCTGTCAATGAAAAAACATACGCTTGTTTGAAATGCTCGTTACAGGCCTGTTGCCAGAGGTTTCACGACTGGTCGCAAGGCCGGCGCATGGGTATGCTGGAGGCATCCCGCGCGCATAGATGCCGCGCATCGTTTGAGGAGTCCCTGTGGAGTTTTTTTCGGAGTACGCCGTTTTTCTGGCCAAGACTGTGACCCTGGTGATCGCCATTCTGGTGGTCCTGGCCAGTTTTGCGGCTTTGCGCAGTAAAGGTCGACGTAAATCGGCCGGCCAGTTGCAGGTCAGCAAGCTCAATGATTTCTACAAAGGGCTGCGCGAACGCCTGGAGCAAACCTTGCTCGACAAGGATCAGCTCAAGGCTTTACGCAAATCGCAGGTCAAGACCGAGAAAAAACAGAAGAAGAAACCCGAAGCCAAACCCCGGGTGTTCGTGCTTGATTTCGACGGTGACATCAAGGCGTCAGCCACTGAAAGCCTGCGTCATGAGATCACTGCACTGCTGACACTCGCTACGCCGAAAGACGAAGTGGTGCTGCGCCTGGAAAGCGGCGGCGGCATGGTTCACAGCTACGGTCTGGCGTCTTCGCAACTGGCGCGTATCCGTGAGGCCGGTGTGCCGCTGACCGTGTGCATCGACAAGGTGGCGGCCAGCGGCGGCTACATGATGGCGTGCATCGGCGAGAAGATCATCAGCGCACCGTTTGCGATTCTGGGCTCCATCGGCGTGGTGGCGCAGCTGCCCAACGTCAACCGCCTGCTGAAAAAACACGACATCGACTTCGAAGTGCTGACCGCCGGTGAGTACAAGCGCACCCTGACCGTGTTTGGCGAAAACACCGAGAAGGGCCGGGAGAAGTTCCAGGAAGACCTGGACATCACCCATCAATTGTTCAAGAACTTCGTGGCACGCTACCGCCCGCAATTGGCCATCGACGAAGTGGCGACCGGCGAAATCTGGCTGGGTGTCGCGGCGCTGGACAAGCAACTGGTGGACGAGCTCAAGACCAGCGATGAATACCTGGCAGAGCGCGCCAAGCAGTCCGAGCTGTATCACCTGCACTATGCCGAACGCAAAAGCTTGCAGGAACGTATTGGTATGGCGGCCAGCGGTTCGATCGACCGCGTACTGCTGAGCTGGTGGAGTCGCTTGACCCAGCAACGCTTCTGGTAACGTTTGACGCTCAATTGCAGGCATAAAAAAACCGGGGATGATTCCCCGGTTTTTTTATGGCGATTCGCTGATCAGCGGCGACGGAACAGCGGCAGCGGTTCGTCGGTGGCGGCCTGATAAGTCACCGAGAAGTCCTTGAGACCTTCAAGTGCTTCATACGGATCTTTATCGGGGCGCACAGCGAACGCATCGAAACCGCAGCGATGCATATAGAACAGCTGGTCGCGCAGTACATCGCCAATCGCCCGCAGTTCGCCTTTGAAACCGTAACGGTCACGCAGCAGACGGGCGTTGGAGTAGTTGCGGCCATCGGTGAACGCCGGGAAGTTCAAGGCAATGACCTGGAAGCTCGCGACATCCTCACCGATTTCTTCGGCTTCTTCATCGGCATCCAGCCAGATGCCCAGGCCGCCGTCGCGGGCCAGAAGCATACGGCTGTGTTCGCGCCACAGTTGCAACGGTACGATGTAATCGTCGCAATTGGTGATCTCGTCGATGCTGAAATCCTTCGGCAGCAGGTGCCAGGTTTCGTCGACGACTTCGTTGTTCTTAATGATTCGCTGCATAGACGCGTTCCTTGAAGAGGTCGATGCCAATACGCTGGTAGGTGTCGATGAAACGCTCGTCTTCGGTACGTTGTTCGATGTACACGTCGATCAGCTTCTCGATCACATCAGGCATGGCTTCCTGGGCAAAGGACGGGCCGAGGATCTTGCCCAGGCTCGCGTCACGGCTGGCGCTGCCGCCGAGGGACACCTGGTAGAACTCTTCACCTTTCTTGTCCACCCCGAGAATGCCGATGTGGCCGACGTGGTGGTGACCACAAGCGTTCATGCAACCGGAAATGTTCAGGTCCAGTTCGCCGATGTCGAACAGGTAGTCCAGGTCGTCGAAACGGCGCTGGATCGATTCGGCAATCGGGATCGACTTGGCGTTGGCCAGGGAGCAGAAATCACCGCCAGGGCAGCAGATGATGTCGGTCAGCAGGCCGATGTTCGGCGTAGCGAAACCTTGCTCGCGCAGCTCGCCCCACAGGGTGAACAGTTTGTCCTGCTCGACGTCGGCCAGGATGATGTTCTGCTCGTGGGAGGTCCGTAGCTGACCATAGCTGTAGCGGTCGGCCAGGTCGGCCACGGCGTCGAGCTGCTTGTCGGTGATGTCGCCCGGTGCGACACCGGTCGGCTTCAGGGACAGGGTCACGGCAACATAACCCGGCTTTTTGTGGGCCAGGGTATTGCGCACACGCCAACGGGCGAAGCCCGGGTTTTGCTGGTCGAGTTCGGCCAGTGCGGCGTCCTGGTTTTCCAGGGCCTTGTAGTCCGGGTCGACGAAATGCTTGGCAACACGATGCACTTCGGCTTCGGTCAATGTGGTCTGGCCACCGCGCAGGTGTTCCATTTCCGCATCGACTTTCTGGGCGAAGACTTCAGGGGTCAACGCTTTCACCAGAATCTTGATCCGCGCCTTGTACTTGTTGTCACGACGGCCATAGCGGTTGTAAACACGCAGGATGGCGTCGAGGTAGCTCAACAGGTCTTTCCACGGCAGGAATTCGTTGATGAACGCGCCAACCACCGGGGTACGGCCCAGACCACCACCAACCAGTACACGGAAGCCCAGTTCGCCGGCGGCGTTGTACACCGGTTCAAGGCCGATGTCGTGGACTTCGATGGCTGCACGGTCGGACGTCGAACCGTTGACCGCAATCTTGAACTTGCGCGGCAGGTAGGCGAATTCCGGGTGGAACGTGGTCCACTGGCGAACGATCTCGCACCATGGGCGCGGATCGATCAATTCATCGGCGGCAACACCGGCGAACTGGTCGGTGGTGACGTTGCGCAGGCAGTTGCCGCTGGTCTGGATCGCGTGCATCTGCACGGTGGCCAGTTCAGCGAGGATGTCCGGGATGTCTTCCACGGCCGGCCAGTTGAACTGCACGTTCTGCCGGGTACTGATGTGGGCGTAGCCCTTGTCGTAGTCACGGGCAATCTTGGCCATCATTCGCATTTGCCGCGAAGTCAGTTGGCCGTAAGGCACCGCCACTCGCAACATCGGTGCGAAACGCTGGATGTAGAGGCCATTTTGCAGGCGCAGGGGGCGGAATTCTTCTTCGCTCAGCTCGCCTGCCAGATAGCGTCGGGTCTGATCACGGAACTGCTTGACGCGGTCCTCGATGATCCGCTGATCGTATTCGTCGTATACGTACATATAAGTCCTGTTCTCAGGCTTGGGTCGCTCGGATACAGCTGCGTTTTTGTGCTTGCTTGAGTCCGAAAGAGCCTCTGCAATTCTGCGCGCACGGCCGCGCACTCCTAATGGAGCCGGGGCAAGATACCAGTTTGCAGTTATGCGCAAAAGTGATGTTTGAGTATATGTAAAGAACCAAATCGCCTAACGAGAATGGTTGTTAACTATCCCACATTTGTCGTGCGGACAATCATCGTCTTAACTGTGGTCGAGACCTTATGCAATCACCGATAAAACCGACAAGAGGCGATGCAATGAGCAACCCAACCAAAGCAAGGAAAAGCGATAGCACTGTCGATGCCTGGGCGATTCTGTTCCTGATCATCCTGGTCGTCGGCACCGCTATATTTTGGGTGAGTCACCAGTAAACGACCCGACCGGGCCTCGTTCCGACGATTGTCGGACAAAAACCGGAATAAACGCCGTTTTGCGGGCGTTCGCTGGCTATAATGCGCAGCGAATTTCCGGGGGCTCGGACGACAAATGTTGAAGTTTCTAAGTGGCATGTTACTGGCGCTGTGCATGGTCGTGGGACCTTGCGCTCAAGCGGCGTCGGTACTGTTCCTGAACCCAGGAACCCCGAAGGAAGCTTTTTGGGTCAGCTACTCGCAATTCATGCAGGCCGCCGCCAGGGACCTGGGTATGGACTTGCGCATTCAGTACGCCGACCGGGTGCCTGAAAACATCATCAAACAGGCGCGCGAAGCCCTTCGCGGACCCAATCGTCCCGACTATCTGGTATTCGTCAACGAGCAATCCGTCGCCCCCGAAGTGCTGCGTCTGGCGCAAGGCAGCGGAGTGAAGCTGTTTTTGGTCAACAATGGGCTGACGGTGGATCAGGCAAAGCTGTTGGGTGCCCGACCGGACAAGTATCCCGACTGGATCGGCAGCCTGGTGCCCAACGATGAGGAGGGTGGCTACCTGATGCTCAAGGAACTGATCCGCCTGCATCGCCCCGTGGCCCCGGGCCAGATGATCGACCTGCTGGCGTTTTCCGGTTTGAAAGTCACGCCGTCCGCGCAGTTGCGGGAAAAGGGCATGCGTCGGGCACTGGCGGAACACCCGGAAGTGCGTTTGCGGCAATTGGTCTACGGCGGCTGGACAGATCAGCGCGCTTACGAGCAGGCCAAGTTGTTGTTCAGGCGTTACCCGCAAACTTCACTGGTGTGGGCGGCCAACGACGAAATGGCGTTTGGCGTGATGCGGGCTTATGTCGAATCAGGCGGCGTACCCGGCAAGGACGCGCTGTTCGGCGCCATCAACAATTCAACGGCGGCGCTGCAAGCGTTGCTCGACAACCGCTTGAGCGTGTTGCTGGGCGGGCATTTCAGCCTGGGTGGCTGGGCCTTGGTCGAGTTGCATGATTATGACGAAGGGGTCGACATCAGCCAGTACGGTGGTCGGGATCGACAGATTCCGCTGTTGCAGCTGATTAACCGGGCACAGGCCAAGCGCCTGCTGGCGATGGGCGCCGCGCAGGATTTCGGGGTGGATTTCCACAAGCTCTCGGCCAAAGGGCGGCCAACGTCCTACCGTTATCCGTTCAACCTGCAAACCCTGATGCACTGATCGCTTCAGATGCCTGCCAGCAGCAGCACCAACTTGACGATGCCAAACAGCGTCAGGGCAAACACCGAGGTGAACAAAATCCCCAGGATCACAAAGTGACTGGGTTTGCCGTGGGTGAAATCCCGCGCGCGGTTCTTGCCGCTCTGCACCCCGAATGCCGCCGCCATGACGCTGTGCAGCATCTGCCAAAACGTCGGCGGCTTGTTGTCGACTGGATCGTCCATAAATCCCTCGCCTGTCAGTAGGTCCTCAGAGCATAGACAATCCGGCGGCCCATGGTGGGGCTCCCGGTCAGCGCATCGATGCATTTTGAAACCGGTCTTGAGCGGTGCGATAACTATCTACCGCAGAGACGGCTCGCTGAAATGATGTGCTGTCGCTCCATTATTCAGGAGCGACACAATGCCTACTCATCCCCCCTCTGTGCCCGGTCACCCCTTGGTGGCGGGTCGAAGCAGCGTTCATGGCGAACTGCTGGAACAACTGACGCCTGACTGGTTGATCGCTGCTACGCCGCAGCGTCGGGCGGCAATTAAAGCGAGCGACTCGCTCCCGCCGCAGTGGTATCAGCGCGCATCCACCGAGCAACAGCAAACACTGAAAGACTGCTTCAACGACAGTTTTGTGTCTCAGGCCCGGCTCGACCAAACCATGTCGGCGCTGCCGGATGCCGAAAGCTTTGCCGAGCCGATACTGCGCAAGGCCTTGAAGGAGCAATTTGGTGTTGAGGTCGACGTCAACAAAACCCTGGTGTGCCTCAGGCGGGCGCTGGAAGTCGGCACGCTTGAGATAGAGGTTGCCTCTTTCGAGGTGATGAAGCTTTCGTTGTTGCAAGCGGCATTGCATAACTTCGAAGCGTCCGAGTGTGAGGAGGGCGCCTTTCATCGCGGATCCGGATTTGTGATCGAGACATCGACGCCAGGCACGTTCGAGGTCGCGACGTTCAGCCTGTCGGTCAGGCAGTTCCTCTCACTCTGTCGCAAGCTGGATATCGGCACGCAGTATCAAGCCCGACTGAAGGCGTTTTTTTATCCAGAGGATGCGCAGAAGGAAACGGCATTGCGCGAGCAGTTCGTTGCCAGCCAGAAAACGGCGTTGAGGGCAGCAGCCGAACTGGCGCTGCTGAAAAAGGACATCGAGCCCGACGATTACACGATGATTCTTTCGGTGGTGAACGGTGAAGTTCATCCGCGTATCGGCAACAGGCCTGTCTGGTTTCGTGACCTGAGTTTGATGAAGCGCAGGATGACAGGCTGCGTGGTGTTCGGCATCTGTGAGCAATATCGCTATAGCAGCGATTTCATCGTTTACATTCCCCATGATCCGGAGCATCCGCTCAAACGCTATACCCCTGAGCGGATGAGGGCGGAATTCAAGCGGCAATTCACAGCCCTTGGTGCATCGCCGTCGAGTGATGGCCCGACGGAGCACCAGCGGTTTTTCAGCCAATTCGTTGCACACGCCGACCGGCCTTACTATTTCAGTCAATTCACTCGTACAGCCGCGGATGCTCCCGCCGATCCATTGCACTCCTTCTGGGTGAAAGTGGCGCAGTACATTCCCGTGCTTTCTTCCGTCGTGCGCATCAAGGAGTTGCCACCAGAGCGTCCGACCAAGCGCGAGCGGGTCGAGGATCCCTATCTCAATCCCACCGATGTCAATCGAAAAGGCGTGGCCGGCATCTGGTCTGCCAACACCGATCTGTGGGCGTATCTCTACGAGCAAAACCGCGCCAAGGTGATCGCCGATGCACGCAGTCATGCCGTGCCAACGGCTGACGTCGATGCAACGGTGCGGGCGAAAAAGCTCAATCACCTGCTGGAAATCGGCATGCTGGGGCTGAACATGGTCTCGATGTTTGTGCCGGTGTTGGGCGAAGTCATGCTCACGGTGATGGCTGGTCAATTGTTGTATGAGTCGTTCGAAGGGGTCGTCGAATGGAGTGAGGGTGATCGCATGGCCGCCAAGGCACATTTGGTCGATGTCGCGGAAAACCTGGCGTTGATCGCCGTGATGGCTGGAGCCGGCAAGGGGCTGGGCAGGTTGGCCGCGGTGAAACCTGAGTCGGTGATTGAGCGGCTGGAGCCCGTAGAACGTGCCGACGGTAATACCCGGCTGTGGAATCCGCAGTTGAGTGCGTACGAGGTGGATATTGCGCTGGATCGCAACGCCAGGCCAAACACATTGGGGCAGTATCGGGCCAACGGTAAAACCTACATTCGCCAGGCCGGCAAAGTGTATGAAACGGCCTTTGACCCGTCGCTGAAAAAGTGGCGCATACAGCATCCTGTCGATGCACAGGCGTGGCAGCCGATACTCGAGCACAACGGGCACGGTGCCTGGCGCCATTCGCTGGAGCGTCCGCTCACCTGGGACCGCTTGACGCTGTTGCGGCGCATGGGTCATGTCACTGAGTCGTTTACCGACGTGCAGCTGATCAAAATAGCCGACGCTTGTGGGATCGATGACAACGCCTTGCGCAAGATGCACGTGGATCATCTGCCGCCACCCCCTGAGCTGGCTGACGCCTTGCATTCGTTCAGAGTCAATTACGCAAGCAGCGAGCGGTTTATCAATAAGTTACAGCGTGCTTGCCCGGGACTCAGTGACACAGCGGCCCGGAGAGTTCTGCGCGATGCCAGTGCCGAAGAACTGTCACGGCTGAAAAACACACGCCGAATTCCGTTGAAATTGCTCGAAGAAGCCCGCTGGTATACGCAACAAGGTCGCCAGGCAAAAGCTTTCGTCGAGCTGCATTCGGACAACATGGCGACGGCTGACAGCCGCTGGCTGGCACTGCATGCGCTGGAACGATTGCCGGGATGGTCGGGGGAGGTGCGTCTTGAAGTGCGCGACGGCCATGTCGACGGTCCGTTGCTTGACGGCATCGGCCGCGAGACGGCTGCCAGTCGCAAGTATGTCGTCAAGCAGGGGCCGGCCTTTCAAGCGTTCGATGAGCAGGGTGAGGCGCTCAACGGTGTGCCCGCCAATGGCGACAATTTTTTTGCCTCGATCATGCATGCACTGCCCGATGAGTCACGCCAGGCATTGGGCGTTCCGAATACCGCGCAGAGTGCCCGTCTGCGGCAGCTTGTCATCGAATCCTCCGTTGAGCATCGGGCTCAATTGTCGCAATTGCTGGCCAAACGAGCCGGTCGCAAACCGTCGTTCAAACCGCCTGCACGCGTGGCCGAGCGCCGTGTGGGCTATTACGCCAGCGGGCGCGGGCAAGGTTTCAGCCCTTCGCTGGTGCCCCGGGTACAAGATGTCTATCCCGCGCTCACGGATCAGCAAGCCAGTGCATTTGTCCTGGCGCAGCTGCGGGCGGGCAAAACCGATGCACAGATCTTCAACCTGCTGCAGGGGCGCCTGCGTGAGTGGGAGGTGCTGGAGTCGACCCTCGATCAATGGGTGGGCGAACCCGTTCAGGATCCTGTTCTACAGTCCATGATGGGGGGCAAAGCGTCGGTCGCGCAGAACATCAAGCAGTGTTGGCGCAACTCACCGTTGGCCGAGGAATACCCAAGTTTCAGGTTATTGGAGCTGGTCTGTGATGACCCGATACCACCGTTGTCCGCTCAATTCCCCCATGTGAAGGATCTGTATGTCCGGGGGCGGTTCCTCACAGACACCAATGCCGATGCCCTTTTGGCGAGTTTCCCAAGGCTGAAAAGGCTGCGAATCAACGCCACCGGGGATGGCTTCAGCAACGTACCGGCAGCATTGAGCGAAATGCCGGAGCTCATGGACCTGAGTCTTTTTTCCGCCTCGCCCTATGCCATCGACATGCCTGGGCGGCTGAATGCGTTGACGTCGCTTGAAATGCTCAGTGTCAGCTCCGCGGGTTACGCACCGATTGTCCTGAATGTCAGCGGGTTGCGTAAGCTGCGCTGGCTGGATGTATTTGCACCTGCGATGTTCGAGTGGCCCGTCGGTGTACTCGAACTGCCGCGTCTGGAACGTTTGAACCTCAGAGGGACGGCGATCAGAACGTTACCTGAAGGCATTTTCAGCGGGCACGAAAAACTCTGGTCCGGGTTGTCACTGGACTGGTCGAACCTGCTGCGAGAAAACTTCAAACCGGCGTACGAGTATGTCAAAAACCGCCCTGGACACCTTGGTGACCTGGAAGAAATGGTCAGGGATTACAGCAAGGGGGAGTTGCGACGACTGAGTGAAGGTACGAACGATACCTTCGAGAGTCTGTTCAATCAGTTTGTCGAGCAATGGCCGAGCGCCGAGGCAAGGTTCGACGCCGTCGAGGCGTTGAGCGAAAACTATGCTGCGCTCGACCGAACGCTCAACGATTGGACCCATCGCGCTATGGAACCACCCGTAGAGATCAAAGAAGTGATGGGCCGCTCATGGGCGGCAAATACCCTCAGAGCCTGTTGGCGTAATGGTGCGTTCAAGCGTTATGGCGCGACCACCGACGCGTCGGTACTCGATCTGCCGAATCTGGAACTCAGTGAGTTTCCCGATTTGCCACCCAACGCTTTCCGGTATGTACAGACGTTGTACCTGAAGGGCAATAAGGCGCCAGCGCAGCAGGTGCGTAGCTTCCTCAACGGATTTGCCGAGGTTGAAAGGCTTGATTTAAGCAATAACGACTTGTCAGAGGTGCCCATCGCGCCTGGTGTCCTTAGGAAATTGAATCACCTGAATCTGTCCGGTAACCGCATCATTGGCGACTCAGCGATCCAGGAAAGTTTGAATGGACTGCAAGCGCTGGAGTGGCTGGACTTGCGCAACAATCCCATCAGTACGCTGGATGTCAGCGCAATGACTCGCCTTAAGGCGTTGAGTTTGCGAGGTACGAATTTGCATGATTGGCCAGCAGGCGTACAAAACCTGCCAGACCTGACTTGGCTGGATTTGCGAGACAGCAAGATCTCCTCGATGCCGGACCAGGTTCCAGATGAAATGTTGCTTAAGACCGATCTGTCAGGCACCCCGTTATCCGCGACGGCTCTCGATCCAGTAAAAGCGGCCTGGCAACGATTGGAGATTGCCAAAGGTCTGCCTGAAGGCGCTCTGCAACGATTCAGCCTGGAAGAAGTGCCTGTGCTATTCCCACCGCAGGAAAGCGGGTATTCGATTGCACAGCATTTGCTTGCGTTGACGCCCGTCCCGATGGGAGAGGGTAGGACGATCCTGATGCAGCGTTTGCAACGGCTCAAGCCGATCCTCGCTGAGAATGACGCGTTGGAGTGGATCGAACAGATGCGCACGAGTGGTTCGACAGACGTGCAAATCAGCGAACGTCTCGCGGGTTGGGAGCAGACATTTGAAACGCTCACCCGCCGGTTGAATGGCTGGCTGTACACCCGTGGTACTCGTGGCACTGGCTGGATGCTGTCGTCCAGCACGCGCAGGCAGGGTGCCTTGAGAATTCTTGATTGCTGGCGTGCAGGTTTGACCGGCAATCCGGTTGCAGCAGACAGGATACTTAACCTCAATGGCCTGCAGCTTGGCGATCTTCCGGCGTTGCCGGCAGGGTTCGAGCATGTTGAGCGGCTTAACCTGACGAGCGTGAAACTGTCAGCCCAGGGCTCGGATGGGTTTTTGAGTGCCTTCACGCAATTGAGAACCCTGGAGCTTAATGGCAACGAACTCGAGGCCATACCCGAGCCCGTCCAGTACATGGATAAACTTGAACGACTGGAATTGTCTTCGAACCGTTTGAGCGATTCCGAACACGTGTATGCCGGGCTCAGTCGCCTTGAGCGCCTGCGCTGGCTGGACCTGGGCTACAACGAACTGGATGCCTTTGATGTCGGGGTTTTCGAGGCATTGGAGAGGCTCGATCTGCGCAACAACAATTTGACCGAGTGGCCGAGCGGTGCGCTGGACGTCAATCGCCTGAGAACACTGAATCTGAGTGGCAACGACATCATCACCATTCCACCGCAAGCGCTGGATGGCAGCCATGACGTACTCATCAGTGGTACCGACCTGACCGACAACGACAGCCTGTTGTTAGAGAGTCTTGAGCGATTGCGCACCTACCGCGATGCGGGATCCCACGACACCGTGCTGGGGTATTCGCGTGCGGATCTCGACGAGCTGATTAGCGATGCCCACGACTTTGCTGAAAGCGACACGGACAGTGTCGAGTCAGATGAGGAGCTGCCGGACATCGAACCCGATCAGGAACAAAAAGCGCCCTGGCTCGCCAATGCTCCCCCAGAGGAATTAGCCGCTAAAAGCGAAGTCTGGGAGCAGCTCGCAGCAGAACCGGACAATGCGGCGTTCTTTCATTTGCTGTCGCGATTGCAGGATACGCGCGAGTTCCGGATGGCCAATGCCGACCTGACCCGGCGAGTATGGACGGTGATGGAAGCCGCTGCCGGCAACACTGAACTTCGCGAGGTCCTTTTCGCCAGTTCCGCTACCCATGGCACCTGTGTTGACGGCCGAATCCTGACGTTTAGCGGGCTGGAAAGCAAAGTGTTCACACACAATGCCTTACTCGAGATTCCTGCGGGGAACCTGGGTAGCAAGGGTCAGGCGCTCCTGAATTTGTCCAGGCAACTGTTCCGGCTGGACAAGGTCGACGAGCTCGCGACGAAAGCGGCCACCGGTAGCGGTCGGGATGTGGCCGAGGTGCGCCTGGGTTATCGAATCGGCCTGACGCAGGGCTGGGATGACGGCCTGATCCTGCCCGGGCAACCGAGACACATGACCTATTCGTCGGGTGTAACTTCCCAACAACTGACGGACGTGCGCACGACTGTCGTCAGTGCAGAACACTCCGATGGTTTTTTTGAAGATTTGATCCAGCGTGACTACTGGGTGGACTACCTCAAGGAGAAATATCCTGATGTCTTCAGGGCGTTCGATGAGGTGGATGTCGAGGGTATGAACCTGGACGAAGTTGAAAGTGCTGACGACCCGGATTTCTTGAGTCGGCTCTTTGACCAGGCGGCGGCGCGCAATGCGAAGATGATCGAGTTGTCCCGCAAAGAAGTCACGGAACAGGCATAAGCAATGCGGGAGCGAGCCTGCTCGCGATAACGGTCTATCAGTCAACAACGATGTTGAATGATGTGCCGTCGTCGCGAGCAAGCTCGCTTCCACAGGGATTGCTTAGTTGTCGTAACCGAGGTTCGGTGCCAGCCAGCGTTCGGTCACGCTCAACTCCTGGCCTTTACGCGAGGTGTAGCTTTGCACCTGATCCTTGTCGATCTTGCCCACGGCGAAGTACTGCGCTTGCGGGTGCGCGAAGTACCAGCCGCTGACCGCTGCGGCCGGGAACATTGCGTAGTGCTCGGTGAGGAACACGCCGCTGCGGCCGGCGCGCATTTCCTGGGCTTCAGGATCGAGCAGGGCGAACAGTTGGGCTTTTTCGGTGTGATCCGGGCACGCCGGATAACCCGGGGCAGGGCGGATGCCGGTGTATTGCTCTTTGATCAACGCCTCGTTATCGAGGGTTTCGTCCTTGGCGTAGCCCCAGTGCTCTTTACGCACCTGCTGGTGTAGCCATTCGGCGCAAGCCTCGGCCAAGCGGTCGGCCAGGGCCTTGACCATGATCGAGTTGTAGTCGTCGCCAGCGTCCTGATAGGCCTTGGCGACTTCTTCGGCACCGATGCCAGCGGTGGTGATGAATCCACCCACGTAGTCGGTCACTTCGCTGTCCTTCGGCGCTACGAAGTCGGCCAGGGAGAAGTTTGGCTTGCCGTCGGTCTTGATGATCTGCTGGCGCAGGTGATGCAGCTTGGCCATTGGCTTGCCGTCATCGCCGTAGAGTTCGATGTCATCGTCATGCACCTGGTTGGCCGGCCAGAAACCGAACACCGCACGGGCGCTGATGAGTTTTTCGTCGATCAGTTTGGTCAGCATTTCCCGAGCGTCTTTATAGAGCGCGGTAGCCGCTTCACCAACCACTTCATCTTCGAGGATGCGCGGGAACTTACCGGCCAGGTCCCAGGAAATGAAGAACGGCGTCCAGTCGATGTACTCGGCCAGAACGTTGAGGTCGATGTTGTCGAGCACTCGCGTGCCGGTGAAGGTCGGTTTGACCGGCGTGTAGCTCGCCCAGTCGAACTGCGGCTTCTTGGCGATGGCCGCGCCATAGCTCAGGCGCTCGGTGCGGGCGCTGCGGTTGGCGGTGCGCTCGCGAACTTCAACGTAATCCAGACGGGTTTTCTCGACGAAACCGGCCTTGAGCTCCTTGGACAGCAACTGGGTCGCCACGCCCACGGCACGAGAGGCGTCGGTGACGTAGATCACCGCATCGTTGCTGTACTTGGGTTCGATCTTCACCGCCGTGTGTGCCTTGGAGGTGGTCGCACCACCGATCATCAACGGCAGGTGGAAATCCTGGCGCTGCATCTCGCGGGCCACGTGGACCATTTCATCCAGCGACGGGGTGATCAGGCCGGACAGGCCGATGATGTCGCACTTTTGTTCCTTGGCCACTTGCAGGATTTTTTCTGCCGGGACCATCACGCCGAGGTCGACGATGTCATAGCCGTTGCAACCCAGCACGACGCCAACGATGTTCTTGCCAATGTCGTGCACGTCGCCTTTCACCGTGGCCATCAGGATCTTGCCCTTGGCTTCCGGCTTGTCGCCTTTTTCCAGTTCGATGAACGGGATCAAATGCGCTACGGCCTGCTTCATCACACGGGCGGATTTCACCACTTGCGGCAGGAACATTTTGCCGGCGCCGAACAGGTCGCCGACGATATTCATGCCGGACATCAGCGGGCCTTCGATGACTTCGATCGGGCGGGCGAAGGACTGACGGGATTCTTCGGTGTCTTCAACGATGTGCGTGGTAATGCCTTTGACCAGCGCGTGTTCCAGGCGCTTGTTGACGTCCCAGTTGCGCCACTCTTCGGTCTCCGCTTCCTTGACACTGCCGTCACCCTTGTACTTGTCGGCGATGGCGAGGAGGGCGTCGGTGCCTTCCGGGGTGCGGTTGAGGATCACGTCTTCGACGGCGTCGCGCAGCTCCACCGGGATCTGGTCGTAGATCTCCAGTTGGCCGGCGTTGACGATACCCATGGTCAGGCCGGCGCGGATCGCGTACAGCAGGAACACCGAGTGGATCGCTTCGCGTACCGGGTTGTTGCCACGGAACGAGAACGACACGTTGGACACGCCGCCCGAGGTCAGTGCGTACGGCAGTTCGTCACGGATGTAGGCGCAAGCGTTGATGAAGTCCACAGCATAGTTGTTGTGTTCTTCGATACCGGTAGCCACGGCGAAGATGTTCGGGTCGAAGATGATGTCTTCCGGCGGGAAGCCGACTTCGTTGACCAGAATGTCGTAGGAGCGTTTGCAGATTTCTTTCTTGCGCGCTTCAGTGTCGGCCTGGCCGGCTTCGTCGAAGGCCATCACCACCACGGCGGCGCCGTAGCGTTTGCACAGTTTGGCGTGATGAATGAACTGTTCGACACCTTCTTTCATGCTGATCGAGTTAACGATGCCCTTGCCCTGAATGCACTTCAGGCCGGCTTCGATCACTTCCCATTTAGAGGAGTCGATCATGATCGGTACGCGGGAGATGTCCGGCTCACCGGCAATCAGATTGAGGAAGGTCACCATGGCCTTCTTCGAATCAAGCATCCCTTCGTCCATGTTGATGTCGATCACCTGGGCACCGGCTTCGACCTGCTGCAGGGCGACTTCCAGGGCTTCGGTGTAGTTGTCTTCGCGGATCAGGCGGGCAAACTTGGCGGAACCGGTGATGTTGGTCCGCTCGCCGACGTTAACGAACAGCGAGTTGCGATCGATGGTGAACGGCTCAAGGCCCGAGAGACGGCAGGCCTTGGGGATGTCCGGAATTTCCCGCGGCGCATAACCGGCCACGGCTTTGGCGATGGCTTCGATGTGGCCAGGAGTGGTACCGCAGCAACCGCCGACGATATTCAGGAAGCCGCTCTGGGCGAATTCTTCGATGACCTTGGCGGTTTCTGCCGGCAGTTCATCGTACTCGCCGAATTCGTTCGGCAGGCCGGCGTTCGGGTGCGCCGAAACGTGGGTGCTGGCCTTGTTCGACAGCTCTTCCAGATACGGGCGCAACTCACTGGCACCCAGGGCGCAGTTCAGGCCGACCGAAATCGGTTTGGCGTGGGCCACGGAGTTCCAGAAGGCTTCGGTGGTCTGGCCGGACAGGGTGCGACCGGAGGCATCGGTGATGGTGCCGGAAATCATGATCGGCAACTCGATGCCCAGCTCTTCGAACACGCCTTGCACGGCAAAGATCGCGGCTTTGGCGTTGAGGGTGTCGAAGATGGTTTCGATCAGGATCAGGTCGGCGCCGCCTTCGATCAGGCCTTTGGTGGCTTCGGTGTAGTTCTCCACCAGCTCATCGAAGGTTACGTTGCGATAGCCGGGGTTGTTGACGTCCGGCGACAGCGAGCAGGTGCGGCTGGTCGGGCCGAGTACGCCGGCGACAAAGCGCGGCTTGTCCGGGTTTTCGAGGGTTTTCGCATCGGCGACCTTGCGTGCCAGGCGAGCGCCTTCTACGTTCAATTCGTAGGCCAGTTCTTCCATGCCGTAATCGGCCATGGAGATCCGGGTGGCGTTGAAGGTGTTGGTTTCCAGAATGTCGGCGCCGGCGTCCAGGTAGGCTTTCTCGATGCCGCCAATCACGTCAGGACGCGTCAGCACCAGCAGGTCGTTGTTGCCTTTGACATCGCTCGGCCAGTCGGCGAAGCGTTTGCCACGGTAATCCTGCTCCTCGAGCTTGTAGCTCTGGATCATCGTGCCCATGCCGCCATCGAGAATCAGGATGCGCTCTTTGAGGGCGTGCTTGAGAGCTTGAAGGCGAACACTGCGATCGGACATTTGGACTACTCGGAAAGACCATGACGAAGGGCCGGGATAATAGCAAACCTGTGCGCTTTTAGAGCATGTTCGGGTTTTGCATGAATATCGTTCATGTTGATGCGGTCGTCACACCGGTAGAATCGCGGCGTTTTTTAAAGGATCGGGACCAGGGACATGTCGTATCGCGTCGTCATCAGCAGTGTATTGCTGTTTTTAAGCTGGAGCGCTGTGGCGCAAGGTCTGGCGATTCCCGCTGGCGCATCTTCTTCTATTTCCTACACCCGCGACATTCAACCGATCTTCACTGAAAAGTGCGTGGCCTGCCATGCTTGCAATGACGCGGCCTGCCAGCTCAACCTGGGCAGCGGCGAAGGGGCGGCGCGTGGCGCGACGAAAGTGCCGGTGTATGACGGTGATCGCAGCCGCGCAGTGACGCCGACCCGTTTGTTTTATGACGCCAGCGGCAAGCGCGCCTGGCAACACATGGGTTTTTACTCGGTGCTCGATGCCCAGAGCAGTCAGGCTGGCTTGATGGCGCGAATGCTTGAGTTGGGCCACAAGACGCCGCTGCAACCGAACGCCAAATTGCCGGAAGACATCGTTCTGGGCCTGAACCGGGAAAACATGTGCGCGATGCCCGCCGAGTTTGACGGCTACGCCAGTTCTCATCCGAAGGAAGGCATGCCACTGGCGGTCACCGGCCTGACCGATCAGCAATACCAGACGCTGCAACGCTGGTTGGCCTCCGGTGCACCCATCGATGAACAAGGCCTGGTGCCCAGCGCCAAAGAAGCCTTGCAGGTGGTCCAGTGGGAAAACCTGCTCAACTCGCCGGGCGCCCGGCAGAGCCTGGTGGGGCGCTGGTTGTACGAGCACTGGTTTCTCGCGCACCTCTATTTCAAGGACGGCGAGCCGGGGCATTTCTTCCAGTGGGTGCGGTCGCGCACGCCGACCGGCCAGCCGATCGACCTGATCAACACGCGCCGGCCGAACGATGACCCGGGCAGCGAGTTTTATTACCGTTTGTGGCCGGTGCAGGGCGTGATCGTCCACAAGACCCACATCACGTATCCGCTGAGTGCGGCGAAGATGGCGCGGGTCAAAAGCCTGTTCTACAACGGCAATTGGCAGGCCAGCGCGCTGCCGGGCTACGGGCCGCAGAGCCGGGCCAATCCGTTCGCGACCTTTGAAGCGATTCCGGCCCAGGCGCGTTATCAGTTCATGCTCGATAACGCCGAGTATTTCGTGCGCACCTTCATTCGCGGTCCGGTTTGCCGGGGGCAGATCGCGACTGACGTGATCCGCGACAACTTCTGGGCGCTGTTCCAGGCGCCGGAACATGATCTGTACATCACCGACCCTAACTACCGCGGCCAGGCCACGCCGTTGTTGGCCATGCCGGGGCAGAACGACGATGTCGGCAGCGTCCTGAGCCTGTGGCACGACTACCGCGACAAGCGAAATGAGTACGAAGCCTTGCGCCGTGACAGCTACGCCGATGTGCCGGCACCGAGCTGGTCGACGCTGTGGGCCGGCAACGACAATGCGTTGCTGAGCATTTTCCGCCATTTCGACAGCGCCGTCGTGACCAAAGGCTTGATCGGCGAAGTGCCGCAAACCCTGTGGTTGTTCGATTACCCGTTGCTGGAGCGTACGTATTATCAGTTGGCGGTGAACTTCGACGTGTTCGGCAATGTGTCCCACCAGGCCCAGACGCGCCTGTATTTCGATCTGATCCGCAATGGCGCCGAGCAGAACTTCCTGCGCCTGATGCCGGCGGATTCGAGAGACGGTTACCTCGACGACTGGTACCAGAACAGCGGCAAATTCAAGATGTGGCTGGACTACGAGTCCATCGACAACGACAAGCCGACCGCGCTGAAACTGGACGAAAAAGACCCCAAACGCGACTTCGCCATGCAGTTGCTGGCGCGCTATGGCGACCTCAACGCCAACCCTGATCCGATCAACCGCTGTGACGGCGCTTATTGTTCGCGGCCGAACATTGATCCTGAGCTGCAAAATGCCGAACAAGCCTTGAGCACGCTCACGGCGCGACCGGCAGCCGGGCTCAGGGTCATCGATCAACTGCCGGAAGCCACCATGTTGCGTATCGAGACGTCGAGCGGAAAGCGTGTGGTCTACAGCCTGCTGCGCAACCGCGCCCATAGCAACGTGGCTTTCCTGCTCGGCGAATCACTGCGTTATCAGCCAGGGCTGGACACCCTGACGATTTTTCCGGGCGTACTGAGCAGCTATCCGAATTTCATGTTCAACATCCCGGCCGATCAGGTGCCGGCGTTCGTCGATGCCATGGAAAACGCCAAAGACGCCGATCGCTTCGAGAAAATCGTCGAACGGTGGGGAATTCGGCGCAGTCATCCGCAATTCTGGCAGTACTTCCATGACCTGAGCCGCTACATCCACGAGACAGAACCGGTGGAAGAGGGCGTGCTGGACATGAACCGCTACGAAAACCTCTGAAACACTGCTGAACCCCTGTAGGAGCTGCCGCAGGCTGCGATCTTTTGATTTGTTTCTTCAAGATCACAAGATCGCAGCCTGCGGCAGCTCCTACAGGGACGGTGTAGCGAAATCTTTCCCGACAAAAATACTAGGACTTTGTGCGCGGCGATGATTGGCGTAAACTGCGCCCAAGCCTGCGAGGAGTTTCCATGACCGCTATTACCATTACCGACGCCGCCCACGATTACCTGGCTGATCTGCTCTCCAAGCAGAACACCCCGGGCATCGGCATCCGCGTCTTTATCACCCAGCCTGGCACCCAGTATGCAGAGACCTGCATTGCCTACTGCAAGCCGGGCGAAGAAAAACCTGAAGACACGGCGCTGGGGCTCAAAAGCTTCACCGCTTACATCGACCACTTCAGCGAAGCCTTCCTGGACGATGCCGTTGTCGACTACGCCACCGACCGTATGGGCGGCCAGCTGACCATCAAGGCGCCAAACGCCAAAGTACCGATGGTCAACGCCGACAGCCCGGTCAACGAGCGTATCAACTACTACCTGCAAACCGAGATCAACCCGGGGCTGGCCAGCCACGGCGGTCAGGTCAGCCTGATCGATGTGGTTGAAGACGGCATCGCCGTTCTGCAGTTCGGCGGCGGTTGCCAGGGCTGCGGCCAGGCAGACGTCACTTTGAAGGAAGGCATCGAGCGCACCTTGCTCGAGCGTATTCCAGAGCTCAAGGGCGTTCGCGACGTGACCGACCACACGCAGAAAGAAAACGCCTACTACTAAGGTGTTCGCTGCGGCATAAAAAAACGGCGCCCCGTGAGCGCCGTTTTTTTATGGGTGAAAGTTGAAGATCGCAGCCTTCGGTAGCCGCAATGTAGGAGCTGCCGAAGGCTGCGATCTTTTGATCTACGGCCGATACAAATGCGCATGCCCCGCGCGATACAGCGACGATTCGCTGAACTGATCACTGCCCAGCACCCGACCCACAAGTATCAACGCCGTGCGCCGAAACCCCTTGGCTTCAACCTTCGCAGCGATATCTTCCAGCGTCCCCAGCACCCAATCCTGATCCGGCCAGGTGGCCCGGTGAACCACTGCAATCGGGCAATCCGCGCCGTAGTGCGGGACGAGTTGCTCGACAATCTTCGTCAGGTGGTTGACCCCCAAATGAATGGCCATGGTCGCGCCGTGCTGCGCCAGGCTGGAGAACTCTTCGCCCGGTGGCATTGAGGTTTTGTCGGCGTAGCGGGTCAGGATCACGCTTTGCGAAATGTCCGGTAGTGTCAGCTCGGCCCCCAGCAGCGCGGCGCAGGCTGCGGTGGCGGTCACGCCGGGAATGATCTCGAACGCAATACCAAGTTCGCGCAGATGGCGAATCTGCTCGCCTATGGCGCCATACAGACTCGGATCGCCGGAATGCACGCGCGCGACATCCTGGCCGTTGGCGTGGGCAGTCTTGATCAGCTCGATGATCTGTTCCAAGTGCAATTCGGCGCTGTTGACCACCGTTTGTGCGCGATGGCCTTCCAGAACGGCAGCAGGTACCAGGGAGCCGGCGTAGATGATCACCGGGCAGCTGCGAATCAAGCGCTGGCCCTTGACGGTGATCAGTTCCGGGTCGCCGGGACCTGCGCCAATGAAGTAGACGGTCATCGTCGGTTCCTGTGGGAAAAAGGGATGGGCAAGGCTTCAGATGAAGATTGCTCATGATCGAACGGGCGGATTATCGGGGATTTCAGGTGGCGCTGGCCAATGCGAGTGTGGCCTGGGCGTATTTTTGTCGCGCAATCAGCAGTTTGGCCGGTGCATTGGCCAGTTGTTCGGCCAGGGCCAAGGCAGCGCTTTCCGCGACGCCGTAGCAACCGGTGCGCTCGAACGCGATCTGCGAATGGTGACTGAGTTGTGGCTGATAAGCGGCCAGTTGTTCACTGCTGAAATACATCAGCGGCAACGCCAATTGCTGGGCCAGCTCAATAAGTGCCGGCTCGTCGCGCTTCAAGTCGATACTGGCCAGGGCCTTGATTTCATTCAGCGCAATCTGATGGGCTTGCAATGCCTGATCCAGCAGTGCGCGCAGTGTACTGACCGGGCAGCCCCGTTGGCAGCCCAGGCCGACCACCAGGGTCGGCGCTGTGCTGACATTCGTCATGCGTGGTATTGGCCATCGCTTTTGCGGCGGAACAACCAGGCGCTGATCAGGCCCAGGGCCAGCCAGAACGCCACGTTGGTCAGCTGCGAAGCGATTTTGAACTGGGTTTCCAGTGCTTGCGGCGCGAGCATCGAATGCACTTCCGGTTGCGGTGCGCCAATGACATGGGGAACGGCAAGAATCGCAGCGCCCAGCACTTTCATCAGCCAGTGACGGCTGAACACGATCAGGGCGATGCCGACAGCGGTGGAAGCTGCGGTGCCGATCCACCAGAGTTGCCGTTGCGCCAGATCGGCGGCAGCGGTGCCCGGCAGTTCAGGCGGCAGACCGAGGGTCGGCGCCAGTACGAAGGTGGCGTAACCGGCCAGGCCCCAGAGCAAGCCCTGCGAAGTTTTGGTCGGCGCGCGCAGGGTATAAAGGCCGGCGAGCATCAGGGCGAAACCGACTGCTACCACCAGGTTGCCACCGGTGGTCGACAGCACACGCTGCCAGCCATCTTCCGGCTCCCAGGCTTCGGCATCGTGGGTGTGAGCGGCTACAGCGCCTTCGGCGTGAGCGTGTTCGTGGACTTCAACCGCGGCCGGCTCGGATTTCTCGTAGGTTTCGGCCTGCAAAATCAGCGGTGAGACCCAAAAGCTTTGCAGCAGGGTCAACAGCAGGGCGGCCAGCAGCCCGGTGAAACCTGCGGTTTGCGCAATACGCTTGATCATATCGGCAGGTCTCAATGGCACGGGAACGCGGAGCTGTGACGGGTATCGTGCGCGGCGTTGTGTACCGCTTCGATGTGCGAGAAACCGGCGAAGTACACCAGGCACGCGCCGAGGATCGAGGCGCAAACGGCGGCAGTCAGGCGTTGGGTCAGGGTCGTGGTGGCGCTGGTAGTGTTGCTGTGGCCGGTGCTGCTGATGATCGACATGGCGTTTCCCTCTGGTCTGTCAGCGGGGAATCAAAAGCGCATGCAGAGTCTCCACACGAACGGGCGCGCAGAAATTCGAACAGCGCCCGCCCACCGCGGGTTTGTCATTCAGTGATTGTGTGTTCACTTTGTGTTGCGGGCCGGTCTCCGGGCTCACGAGGGGCGCAGGCCGTAGCCTGATCCTGCAAGCATCACCTTCCCATGCCGTGTTGGCACAGTGGATCTGACGCTTCACTCGCTTACCGTTGCGGGGGCAGCACCGGACTGACATGGCTTTGAGTAAAGCACATGATTCACCGGTTTCCCGTTTCACCCTGTGAAGGGCACCCGTAACAAGATGCGTAGGAGAGCATGGGCGGGGGTTGGGCGTCAATTGGCAAGGGTTCTCAACTGCTCTTCGTAGGCGCTGCCGAAGGCTGCGATCTTTTGATCTTGATCATCAAAAGCAAAATCGAAAGATCGCAGCCTTCGGCAACTCCTACAGGGGCAGGGTGTGTTCGGTGATTGACCCGCCCCAATACCATGCGTAGCCTTGCGCATTCGAGGTTCTTCGGCGTCTGTCGAAGCTAAGAAGGGAACGCGGTCAATGCCGCGGCTGCCCCCGCAACTGTGAACGGTGATGTTCGCTGCCACGCCACTGCACGCTCAACCCTTGAGCCCGCGGGAAGGCGCAGCAAACGCCAGTCAAGTGATTGGCACACCGTCAGCCAGGAGACCTGCCTCGATACAGATTCTCACTACAACCGGGCGGGGTGATCCGGTGGCGAACGCTTCCGGCGCGCACGTGCGTTGCCGGTTCTCGTCCCGTATGCCCGCCACCTTGCCAAAGGGCATCCGATGAAAACACTGGCCAAACTCCCTGTCACCATCGTTACCGGCTTCCTCGGCTCGGGCAAAACCACCTTGCTGCGGCACATGCTCGACAACGCCCAGGGTCGCCGCATCGCGGTGATCGTCAACGAATTCGGCGAACTGGGCATCGACGGCGAAATCCTCAAGCAGTGCTCGATCGGTTGCACCGAAGAAGAGGCCAACGGCCGGGTCTATGAACTGGCCAACGGCTGCCTGTGCTGCACCGTTCAGGAAGAGTTCTTCCCCGTAATGCGCGAACTGGTTGCCCGGCGCGGCGATCTCGACCACATCCTCATCGAAACTTCCGGCCTGGCCCTGCCAAAGCCGTTGGTGCAAGCCTTCCAATGGCCGGAAATCCGCAGCGCCTGCACCGTGGACGCAGTCATCACCGTGGTCGACAGCCCGGCCGTAGCCGCTGGCACCTTCGCCGCGTTCCCGGATCAGGTCGACGCCCAGCGCAAACTCGACCCGAACCTGGACCACGAATCGCCGCTGCACGAATTGTTTGCCGACCAACTGGCCAGCGCCGATCTGGTGATCCTCAACAAGGCCGACCTGATCAGCCCTGAAGACCTGGCCCGCGTGCGTCTGGAAGTTGCCGAAGAACTGCCGCCCGCGGTCAAGGTCATCGAAGCCAGCAGCGGTCGCTTGCCGCTGGATGTGCTGATTGGCTTGGGTGCCGGCTCCGAAGAACACATCGACAGCCGCCACAGCCACCACGACCATCACCACGACGGCGATGATCACGATGACCACGATCACGATGCTTTCGATTCGATCTCCATCGAACTGCCGCAAGCCGACGAAAGCCTGCTGATGGATGCGCTGACCCAATTGGTGGTGCAGCACGGCATCCTGCGCATCAAAGGTTTCGCGGCGATCCCGAACAAACCGATGCGTTTGCTGATCCAGGGTGTGGGCACCCGTTTTGACAAGCACTTCGACCGTCAGTGGGGCGCTGAAGAAGCCCGTGTCACCCGTCTGGTGCTGATCGGCCAGGCGCTGGATGCGGCCCTGCTCGAAGCGCAATTGCGCGCCGCGCTCAGCGTGTAACCCCCATGCACCTGCTCAGGACCCAGCCCGGCGGTTTCGTGTCGGATGACAACATTGCCGACCTTGGCCAAACCCCCGCCGAACTGGTGATCCTGTGCAGCGGTGATTCCAGCCTGGCGCTGCTCGCCGAAGCGGCGCAACAGTTGCCCGACGACTACCCGAGCGTGCGCCTGGCCAACCCGATGCAAGTGCAGAACCACGCGTCGGTCGACCTGTATGTCGATGAAGTCTTGCGCCATGCCAAGGTGATTCTGATCTCGCTGCACGGCGGCATTGCTTATTGGCGATACGGCGTCGAGCGGCTGGTGGAGTTGTCGCAGCGTGGGGTGCAACTGATTCTGGTGCCGGGGGATGATCGCCCGGACCCGGAACTCAGCGACCTGAGCACTGTGGGGGCCGAGGACCGCGACCGGCTCTGGCAGTATCTGCGTCAGGGCGGCATGGCGAATGCCCTCGATTTCTTCCGCTGTCTGGCCAACCGTTGGCTGGCACGGGATTATCTCTGGGCCGAGCCGCAAGCGTTGCCGCGCACGGCGATTTACCATCCGCAAAAAAGCACCGCCGCACTGAGTGACTGGCAGGCCGATTGGCTGGCCGGTCAACCGGTGGCGGCCGTGCTGTTTTACCGCTCGCACTTGCAAGCGGCGAACACCGCGTTCATCGACGTTTTTTGCCAACGCTTACAAGCGGCGGGGTTGAATCCGCTGCCCATCGCGTTGGCCAGTTTGAAAGAGCCCGGCTGCCTTGCGGCGGTCGAGGACTGGCTGGATCAGGTGGACGCCGGTGTCATCCTCAATACCACCGGTTTCGCCCAATCCAGCCCCGAAGCGCCACATTTACGCCCGTTTCGCCGCAATATCCCGGTGATTCAGGCGATCTGCGCCCAAGACAACGAGCCCGGCTGGCGCGCCAGCGAACAGGGCCTCGGCCCGCGCGATCTGGCGATGCACATTGCCTTGCCGGAGCTGGACGGGCGGATCATCAGCCGACCGATCAGCTTCAAGGATCTGGCGTGGCGCAGCGAGCGCAGTCAATCGGACGTGGTCTGCTACCGGCCGCAACCTGAGCGCATGGATTTTGTCGCCGAACTGGCGCGACGCTGGATCGATCTGGCGCGCCTGCCCAACGCTGAAAAGCGCGTGGCGCTGATCCTCGCCAACTACCCGACCCGCGACGGCCGCATCGGCAATGGTGTTGGCCTGGATACACCTGCTGCGGCGCTGAATATTCTTCGAGCGCTGCACACCGAGGGTTATCCGCTGCCGGCCGGGCTGCCGGGCAGCGGCACCGCGTTGATCGAACAATTGCTCGGCGGCGTCAGCAATGATCTGGACACCCTCGATCAGCGTCCCTGCCAGCAGAGCCTGGGGATGGACGAATACCTGACGATGTTCAACGCGTTGCCCGAAGCCAATCGCGCAGCGGTGCTTGAACGCTGGGGCGCGCCTGACAGTGATCCGATGTGCCGCAGCGGCCGAATGATGATTGCCGGGCTGCGTTTTGGCCTGACCTTCGTCGGTATTCAACCGGCCCGCGGTTATCAGGTGGACCCGAGCGCGGTGTACCACGACCCGGACCTGGTGCCGCCCCACGGATACCTGGCGTTCTACTTCTGGCTGCGCAACACCTATGGCGCCCACGCGGTGATCCACGTCGGCAAGCACGGCAACCTCGAATGGCTGCCGGGCAAAGGTGTCGGTTTGTCCGAGCACTGCTGGCCGGACGCTTTACTAGGACCGCTGCCGAACGTTTATCCATTTATCGTCAACGATCCGGGCGAGGGCGCCCAGGCCAAACGGCGCACTCAGGCGGTGATCATCGATCACTTGATGCCGCCGCTGACCCGCGCCGAAACCTATGGTCCGCTGCGCAACCTCGAATTGCTCGCCGACGAATACTACGAAGCGCAATTGCTCGATCCGCGCCGCGCCCGGGAGTTGCAGCGAGACATCCTGCAACTGGTGCGTGATACCCACATCGACCGCGAATTGCAGCTGGACGAAAAACTCGACAGCGATGCGGATGCAGCGATCTGGTTGCCGCGCCTGGACACCTATTTGTGCGACCTCAAGGAATCGCAGATTCGTGACGGCTTGCACGTGTTTGGCGAATCGCCGACCGGACGTTTGCGCATCGATACCTTGCTGGCGTTGTTGCGCATTCCTCGTGGTGACGGGCGTGGTGCGCAATCGAGTTTGCTGCGCGCATTGGCCAAGGCGTTTGCATTGGGGTTCGATCCGCTGGATTGTGCGTTGGCCGAACCGTGGACCGGGCCGCGTCCGGACGCCTTGTTGTCGTTCAGCGATGAGCCTTGGCGCACCAGCGGCGATACCCGCGAACGTCTCGAGCTGTTCGCCACGCAACTGATCTCGCAGATTTTGAATGCCAGCCCGCTCCCACAGGATGTAGGTTGGGACGAGGTCCGTGCAATTCTCGACAACTTGCGCGAAGTCGTTGCACCGCGCCTGGACGCCTGCGGTCCCGCCGAAATGCGCGGTCTGCTCGACGCCCTCAGCGGTCGTTTCGTCCCGGCCGGTCCCAGCGGCGCGCCCAGTCGTGGTCGTCTGGACGTGCTGCCCACCGGCCGTAATTTCTATTCGGTGGACGTGCGCAACCTGCCCACCACCACCGCGTGGCGCATCGGCTTCCAGTCGGCCAACCTGATTCTTGAACGCCACCTGCAAGATCACGGCGATCATTTGCGTCAGCTCGGCCTGTCAGTTTGGGGCACCGCGACCATGCGCACTGGCGGCGACGATATCGCTCAGGCAATGGCCCTGATGGGCGTGCGCCCGGTGTGGGCCACGGGCAGTCAGCGCGTCGATGATTTCGAGATCCTGCCGCTGAGTCTGCTAGATCGCCCAAGGGTGGACGTGACGTTGCGCGTCTCGGGTTTCTTCCGTGACGCGTTCGCCAATCTGATCCGCTTGTTCGACGCCGCCGTGCAAGCGGTCGCCGCGCTGGACGAACCGGACGACCTCAACCCGTTGGCGGCCAAGGTTCGTGCCGAGCGCGAAACGCTGTTGCAATCGGGGCTGGATGAAGAAGCGGCGCGACGTCAGGCCGGTTGGCGTATCTTCGGGGCGAAGCCCGGTGCCTATGGCGCTGGTGTACAGGGCGCTATCGACGGTCGACTGTGGCAAAGTCGCGAAGACCTGGCCGAGGTTTATCTGAACTGGGGCGGTTACGCCTATGGCGGTGCCGACGAAGGCACCGAGGCCCGCGAACCCTTCAGTCGGCGTTTGAGCCAGGTGCAGGCTGTCCTGCAAAATCAGGATAACCGCGAACACGACCTGCTCGATTCCAATGATTACTACCAGTTCCAGGGCGGTATGCTCGCGGCAGTGGAAAGCCTCAGCGGTGTAGCAGCGGCCAGTTACCACGGCGATCACAGTCAGCCGGACTTGCCGAGGATTCGCACGCTGAAGGAAGAGCTGAACCGGGTGATTCGTTCGCGAGCGGCTAATCCGAAGTGGCTCGACGGGGTCAAGCGGCATGGCTACAAAGGCGCTTTCGAAATGGCGGCGACCGTCGATAACCTGTTCGCCTTCGACGCCACTACGCAGTTGATCGACGATCACCAGTACGCGTTGCTGGCCGATGCCTATTTGCTCGACCCGAGCACCCGGGATTTTGTCCGCGAACACAATCCCCATGCCCTGCGCGACATGACCGAGCGCATGCTCGAAGCGCAACAGCGCGGGATGTGGAAGGAACCGGGCGCATACCGCGAGGCGCTGGAAAACCTGCTGTTGGATATAGAAGAAGACGGCTGACCGCATCGCCCCCTGTAGGAGTGAGCCAGTGACACTACCGACCATGACTGAGATAGAACAATGACCGACACCCCGCATTTCCCGCTCTCCGCCGTGGTCGGCGCCGACGATTTGAAGCTCGCGCTGTACCTGACCGCCATCGACCCGAAGATCGGCGGCGTGCTGATCGAAGGCCCGCGCGGGATGGCCAAATCAACGCTGGCCCGTGGCCTGGCCGATCTGCTCGCCAGCGGTCAGTTCGTCACGTTGCCATTGGGCGCCACCGAAGAGCGCCTGGTCGGTACGCTCGACCTGGATGCCGCACTGAGCGACGGCCGTGCGCAGTTTTCACCCGGCGTGCTGGCCAAGGCTGACGGCGGCGTGCTCTACGTTGATGAGGTCAATTTGCTGCCCGATCATCTGGTGGATCTGCTGCTGGACGTGGCCGCCAGCGGGACCAACCTGATCGAACGCGACGGTATTTCCCACCGTCATTCGGCGAAGTTTGTCCTGATCGGCACCATGAACCCGGAAGAGGGAGAGTTGCGCCCGCAACTGCTTGACCGCTTTGGCTTGAACGTCGCCCTCGGTGGGCACACTGCGCCTGTCGAGCGTGGGCAGATCATCCGTCGGCGTCTGGATTTCGACAGCGATCCTCAAGGCTTCTGCGCCGAGTGGGAAACCCGGCAGCAGTCGTTGCGCGAGCGTTGCCAGCAGGCACGCAGTGCCTTGGCGAGCATCCCGCTGGACGATGAGGCCCTGGCGCAGATTACCGAACGCTGCTTTGCCGCCGGGGTCGATGGCCTGCGTGCCGATCTGGTGTGGTTGCGTGCCGCACGTGCCCACGCGGCGTGGCGCGGTGCCGGCGCCATCACTGTCGAAGATATCGACGCGGTGGCCGAGTTCGCCTTGCGCCATCGTCGTCGTGAACTACCTGCGCCTGCACCACAACCGTCGCAGGCGCCACAGACGTCTACGCCGCAACAGGACAACCCGAGTGAAGGGCAGGGCCAGTGGGGTGAAATGCCCGCTCAGGCGTTGCCCGTCGGTGCCCGCCGTGAAGTGCCGAGCTGGCCAAAAAAGCCCTAGGCATTCGCCCCCGATCTGACGCGGGGGCGAATGCCAGACCCCGCGCCGGACGCCTGGATCAGGGCAAGCAGGGCAAGCGTCACGCCGCCCGCAGCGGCTCGATCAATTGGCCGGGCACCTTGCTCAATGGTCGGCCACGTCAGCGGCAGGATGTGTTGTTCCACCTGCGTACGCGCTCGGCAAATGAACTGTGGCTGGTGATTGTCGACGCATCGGCTTCAACCCGACGCCATCAGGCCTTGAGCGATGCCAAAGGCTTGCTGGCGCAACTGTTCGACGACGCCTATCGCCAGCGCGCGCGGCTGGCCTTGCTGACCGCCAGTGGCGCCGCGCCGAAGTGGCAGGTTCAAGGGTTGAAAGCATCTGGCGGTCTGCGTCAGTGGCTGGAGGCACTTGGCGCCGGGGGAGGCACGCCGTTGCTGGCGGCGCTGGAGGAAGCCGGACGCTGGCTGGCGGTACGGCAAAAGCGCTTTCCGGCGGAGCAACAACGCTTGTTGCTGGTCACCGATGGCCGGCTTAAAAACGGGGCGCCGCTGCCACCCCTTGAATGCCCGGGACTGCTGATCGACATCGAGCGTGGCCCGATTCGCCTTGGGCGCAGCAAGGTGTTGGCGGCGCAGTTGCAGTCCGAGTATCGGCATATCGACGAGCTGTTGCCGGGTTGAATGTTGGGTTTCAGTGCGGACTTCATTGTGAGCAGGCTCTGGAGTGCAAGCTCCTGTGGACGCTAGCTTGCTAGCGATGAACGATGACGCGGTGACTTTGAAATGGCAGCCCTTTGAGGCTGCCATTTTTTTTGCGGCTACTCCCCGATCATGAAGTTTGTGTGACATCCGTTCGGTCTTGCGCCTTGCCAACTGCCTATGTCGTAACAGCAGGTTCCACTCGGCCTGCGGCCTCTTGCGCCAATTGAAAAGGACCTAGTAGTGATGCTCGTTCGCCAAGCCCGTCGCAATACCCCTTCCTTGTCTGTACGCCGTGACGCCGCGCGTTCCGTGGACCCGGCGCTGTGGTTGCTCAAGCCGCTGGCGCAGGCGATTGCGCTGTGCCTGGTGGCCGGCAGTGCCGAGGCGGCGACCGCGTTCAGTTCCAATTGGTTTGCCGCCAAGGGCGCGGCGCAACAGGCAGCAGCATCTCGGCCAGGCGGTGGGTTGCCGGGCATGACACCGCCGTTGGCGCAACAGCAGCGAGCCAGGCAACAGTTGCAACGATCGGTGCAAACGCTCAATAACACCGTGGCCGCCATTGCCGCTCAACAGGCGGCGCAGGCGGCCGGGCGGGCAGCGGCGTTCGCCACCGTGCAGTTCGTGCCGGATGGTTTGGGCGAGGGCGGCCTGAAAGTCGATACCGGCCTGACCCAAGGTTGGCAGAACGCCAAGGGGCCGCAACAGACGCAGGCCGATGGCAAGACCACGGTCAAGATCGAGCAGACTGCCGACAAGGCCATTCTCAACTGGGAAACCTTCAACGTCGGGCGCAATACCACCGTCGAGTTCGCTCAGCAGTCGAACTGGGCGGCACTCAATCGCGTTAACGATCCGAGCGCACGGCCGAGTCAGATTCAGGGCCAGATCAAGGGCGACGGCACGGTGATGCTGATCAACCGCAACGGCATCGTGTTCAGCGGCACCAGCCAGGTCAATGTGCGTAACCTGGTGGCGGCCGCCGCGAACATCACCGATGCGCAATTCCGTGATCACGGCCTGTATTTCGACAGCACCGGCAGTCAGCCGACCTTTACCGACGCCGCCGGCAAAGTGCTGATAGAGCGTGGCGGGCGGATTGAAACCCACAAACCGACACTGTCCACCGACTCGGGTGGCTATGCGTTGCTGCTCGGCAATGAAGTGGAGAACGCCGGCACCATCAGCACCGCCAAAGGCCAGACCGTGCTCGGTGCCGGTGACCGCTTCTACATTCGCAAAGGCTCGGGCACCGAAGGCAATGGTTTCTCCACCACGTTCGGCAGCGAAGTCGTTCCGGGCTTCAAGGCCGGTGGTTCGGGCAAGGTCAGCAACACCGGCCTGATCCAGGCCTCGACCGGCGACATCACCATGACCGGTCAGAAAATCGCGCAAAACGGCGTATTGCTGGCGAGTACCTCGGTGAATACCCGTGGCACGATTCATCTGCTCAACCCGGCGACCGACACCAGCGGCAGCGTGACCCTCGGCCAGGGGAGTGTCAGCGCAATCATGCTCGACAGCAGCGACCTCACTGCCCTCGATAGTCAGCACGACGCTGCATTGACCGGGGTGACGCTCAACAACCGTATCCGCAGCGATCAGTCGCGCATCGACATCGGCAGCGGCGGCACCGTCGAGTTTCAGAACGGTTCGGTGACGCTGGCCACTGGTGGTCAGGTCGCGGTCGCAGCGGGGCAACGCAGCCTGGTGCGCGACGGCGCGTTGATCGATGTGTCCGGGGCCCTCGGCGTCAAAGTGGCGATGGAAGCCAACAACATCAAGATCAACGTGCAGGGCAACGAGCAGCGCGACTCATCGATCAACCGCGAAAGTGGCGCACTCAACAGCAATGATGTGTGGGTCGATGTGCGCGAACTGATCTTCGTGCCGGCCGGCACCAACGGCTACGCCACTGACCGCTGGTACACCGCCGGTGGTCTGCTGGAAGTGGGCGGTTACCTTGGCACGCAGGGGCACAGCATCGGCGAATGGATGGCCCAGGGCGGTACGGTGAGTTTCACCGGCAATGACGTGGTGACCGAGAAGGGCTCGGTGATCAATCTCTCGGGCGGCACCCTCGATGTGCAGAGCGGTTTCATTCGCCAGAGCTGGTTGCGTGGCGCCGATGGCCGTTTGTACGAAGTGTCGCGGGCACCGGGCGACATCCTCTACACCGGCCTCTACAAAGGTTATGAAGACCACAGCGAACGTTGGGGCCAGACCAGTTACTTCTTTAACCCGCTGATCGCCCCGAGACAGCGTTTCGAGTCCGGTTACTCAGTGGGTCGCGACGCCGGACAATTGGTGATCGCCACCAACAATGCGGTGCTCGACGGCCAGTTGGTGGGCGACGTGTTCCAGGGCGAACGGCAGAACCAGGCGCCGCGTGCCGGGCTCGACGGCTATGACCAGGCCCAGACAGCCATGGCGCGTCGGGCGCAGTTGATCGTTGGTTCGTATGACCCGAGCTGGTCGGCCACCACCAACGGCCTGGTGTATCAGCATCTCGCCATGCTCGATCAGGTGCAGATCGGTGCCGAGCGTCCCGCCGATGGCAGCGACCTTGGGTTGACCGGCGCGGTGTCCGATGACCGCAAAGGCAAGCTGTTCCTCGATACCGACATGCTCAATGGTTTCCGTCTGGGCGCGTTGAAAGTCGCGGCCAAGGACAAGGTTGAAGTCAATGAAGCCGTGACCGTGGACACTGGCGGTGACATCACCCTGTACGGTCAGGATGTGCGGGTCAACGCGGATCTGACCGCCCGCGCCGGTAGCCTGCGTTTGGGGACCGGTCTGGCGCAAACCAGCAAACCAACGACGGTGACGGTGGCCGAAGGCGTGCGCCTGGACACCCGTGGTCTGTGGGTCAATTCGCGTATCGATCCGACCGATGCCAACAACCTGGCCTATTTGAATGGTGGCCTGGTGTCGATCCGCAGCACCGGCGATATCACCGTGGCCAGCGGCAGCGTCATCGACGTCTCGTCCGGCGGCGCAGTGTTAAGCAATGGCAAGACCCGGGGCGGCAAGGGCGGTGACGTTACCCTTGAGTCCAGTGCGGACACCCTGCCGGGCCAATCGCAATTGGTCATGGACGGTGACGTGCGCGGTTATGGCGTCACGGGCGGTGGCACGCTGAAGATTCAGGCCAACAACGTGTTGATCGGCGAGCCTGACGACCCTCTGGCCGATCACACCTTGCGACTGGCAGCGGATACGTTCAACAAGGGCTTCTCGGCCTACAACATCATTGGCCTGACGACCCTGCAAGTGGCGGACGATGCGGTGGTCGACGTGTCCATGCCGGCCTACCGTTTTTCCGATTTTGCAGCGAACCAACCCGGTGGCGCCGAGCCGCAGGCGGCGTTGGAACTGTGGACACCGAGCCTGTTCCAGGAGAACCCGGCCAAAGGCGTGCTGACCCAACGCGGCGGCGCGAGTCTGTCACTGCAAGCGGGCGGCAGCCAAATCAATCAGATAGACCCGCTGAACAGTTTGTTGACCATCGGCCAGGGCGCGCGCATCAGCGTCGACCCCGGCCAGCGCATCAACTTGCGCAGTGCCGGGCAGCTCACCGTTGACGGTGAACTGAACGCCTGGGGCGGCACCCTCGACATTCGTCAGCAGCAGTTCAGTTCGATCGATGTTGAGACTTCGCAGCAGGAGGCGGATCCGACAGCCCATACTCGTTCGATCTGGATCGGTGACCATGCGGTGCTGGACGTGGCGGGGCGCGCAACCACGGCGGTCGATGCGCTCGGCCGGGTCTACGGTCAGGTGGGCAAGGGCGGCAGCATCATCATTGGTGGCGAGATCGACGCTAAAAAGGCCACCGCGACGTCGGCGGATGCGTATGTGATCGTGCGGCCGGGCGCTCGTCTGGAGGCGTCCGGTGCCGAGGCCGTGCTGGATATCGCTGGCACTGGCCCGACCCGCGTCGCCACGGACGGCGGGCGCATTGCCTTGAGTTCCTACAACGGTCTGTTCATCGACGGCACCCTGCGTGCCGCGGCTGGCGGGGCCGGTGCAGCCGGGGGGCGTCTGGAGATCGCCCTCGATTCGCCGTTGTATCGCGATACTCAGGGAAACAACGCTGTTCGGGTCGCCAGGGAGCTGATCATTGGCCAAGGGCCGGACGACGTGCGGCTACCCGCCGATTTGCGGCCTGGTGAGGCCGCTGCACCGTTGCGTTATGGCTACACCCGACTGAGCGCCGATCAATTGATGACCGGCGGCTTCGATAGCCTGAGCCTGCTGAGCAACGGCCTGCTGACGTTCGACGGTGATGTCGATCTGCACATGAACCAGAGTCTGAGTCTGTACGCCGGATCACTGTCCCTCGCCGAAAGCTCCAAAGATACCGCGCGCATTAATCTGGCTGCACCTTATGTGCGTCTGTCGGGGTTGGGTGAGTATTACACGCCTCCCAGCGCGTTAACCCGCCCCCGAATACTGAACACGCCAACCAACCGGGTATCGGCCGCGCAGTTCAGCACCACCGCGAATCTGCTTGATCTGGGCAACGCCTTCTCGTTCGGTAGTGACGGGCTGATCAAGTTGCTCAACGGGGCGACCACGGCGGTCAGTCGGCGCAGCTTTGACCTGGTCACCCTCGACAGCAGCGGCGACATACGTATGCTCGCAAAGCCGGATTTACAGACGGGCTCCAGGGTGTGGACGGCCGGTGATTTGCACTTGCGCGCGGCACAAATCTATCCGGGCACCCGGGTCTGGTCCGATATCCGCGCCGGGTATCAGAGCGAGAGCATGATCGATCCCGACCGTACGCTGAGCATCAGTGGCAATGGTGCGGCACCGGCCGTGCCGCCTTATTCGGTGTTCGGCAGGCTGAAACTGTACGGGGGGAATATCGAGCAAGGCGGGGTCATTCGCGCCCCCCTGGGTTTGATCACTATGGGCAACGATGCGTTTGGCGATACCCGCACCATTCAGTTGTTGCCGGGCAGCGTGACGTCGGTCAGTGGCGCTGGGCTAGTCATGCCGTATGGCGGCACAACCGATGGCACCGACTACCGCTACAACGGCCAGTCCGTGGTGCTGCAAGGGATTGCCAACGAAAATACCGGTGTGGTCCTGAATGCCCAGTACGTCGACGCGCAAACGGGATCGCTGATCGATCTGTCCGGGGGCGGGGATTTGCGCGGTGCCGGGTTTGTCTCCGGGCGTGGCGGTTCTACCGATGCGCGCTTCAGCCCCTTGGTTCGCAACGCGGCTGATGGCACATTCAGCCTGCCGGGCCTGAGCAGTAACCCGGTGTACGCCATCGTGCCGGGCAATCAAAGCGCCTACGCACCGATGCTCGGCGAGGCGGGCGCCAGTGATCCACGCATTGGTCAGCAGATCACCATCGGTGCCGGTGTTCCAGGCCTGGCGGCCGGTACCTACACCCTGTTGCCATCGACCTTTGCCTTGCTGCCCGGCGCTTTCCGGGTCGAGGTCAACGGTCAGGCTGCGCCGGGCATGAACAACGGCGCGCTGAAAATGCGCAATGGTTCGTGGACCAGCTCCGGGCAGATGTCGATTGCCAATACCGGGCTGCGCGACAGCCTTTCCAGCCAGGTCATCCTGACGTCGGCGGATGTGCTGCGCCGTTATTCCCAGTACAACGAAACCAGCTACAACCAATTCGTTAACAGCGACGCTGCACGTCGTGGCGTACCGCGCGGGCAGACGACCCTGGACGGCAAATCACTGACGTTCTTGTTCAAATCAAGTGATCGTGACACAGCCCTGGATTTCAACGGCAAGGCATTGTTCGCTGCCGCCGAGGGCGGTGTGCTCGGCACCGCAGCGGTAAGGGGATCATGGGCTTTTGAAATTCTTGGCACGGGTGCCGTCAGCACACAGGACTTCGACGGTGTTTCGTTGTATGCCGACGCCCTTAACAATCTCGGTGCCGGGCGTTTGGCCATCGGTGCAACGCCGTTTGTGCAATACGACACTGCGGGCAATTTCATTCAATTCAGAGGTGATACCAGGAGCATTGCCCTGCGCGAGGGTGCGATGCTCTCGGCGCCTGAAGTCGTCCTGTGGACGACGGGCCTCACTGGCGGCATTACCCTTGAAGCGGGGGCGGGCATCAATACGCTGGGTCGTGGGAACGTACCCTATGACTCCACGGCGGGTTTCATCTATCAGCCAGGGCAAGCCAGCCTGTTGATGGTGTCCAACGGTTGGACCAACGTGCTGGCGCCGGACGCTGGCACAAACGGAGGGGGCGCCGGCAGTATCCGGATCGGCACCTGCCCGGCGCAGGGTTGCCTCAATCCTTCGTTGCTCTATTCCAACGGCAGCATCACCGCCGCCACCGACAATCAATTTGAGTTGGGCGAAGCGGTGCGTTTCGGTACGCGTCACCTGGCGTTGGCCGTCGGCGCGGTGAACGCCGGCAGCGCCGAAGCGCTTGCGGCGGCGAGCGGTCGCTTGCCGGCCGGCCTGACCCTGAACCAGAACGTCCTCGATCGACTGCTGCGCGGCGACACGCAATTCGGTGCGCCAGCTCTGGAAACCCTGAGCCTGACCACCCGCGATTCTTTCAACTTCATCGGCAACGTGACCCTCGACACCCTGGACCCACAAACGGGCAAGAGCAGGCTGGAAAACCTGATACTGGTGACGCCGGCCATTTACGGCCTGGGCGATGCCAGTGATGTGGCGACCATTCGCACCGCCAACCTGATCTGGAACGGCGCGACCCAGGCACCCGGCACCGTGGTCAACGGCGGAGCCGGTACCGGCCATGGCACGCTGGACATCCAGGCACAACGCATCGAGTTGGGCTACGGCCCGAATCCGCAGCCCAATGGCCTGGACCAGAACGACCGACTGGCGCTGGGTTTTGCCAACGTCAACCTCAATGCCAGCGAGCGCATCACCGCCAATCACAAGGGCAGCCTGGCCGTTTACGAACAGCAGGGCGCTTACGACCCGGTCAAGGGCTATGCCTACAGCGGTGGCAACCTCAACCTGCGCACGCCGTTGCTCACCGGCGAAGGCGGCTCGGTCAACCTGCTCAAAGCGGGCAACACCCTGACCCTGACGTCGCCAACCGGCGATCGCACTGCCGTTGCCGATGCCCTCGGTGCGGAATTGAATCTCGAAGCACGCCATGTATTACTGGACAGCCGCATCGTCTTGGCGAGCGGCAAACTGGTGGTCAAGGCTGAAGATGATCTGACCCTGGCCAGTGGCGCTTATCTGGACGTGGCCGGACGCACGCTGCCGTTCAACGACGTGAAGAAATACAGCTGGGGCGGCGACGTGGCGCTGTACAGCAGCAACGGCAATATTCGCCAGGCCGCTGGTTCACGCATCGACCTGTCGGCGGTCAACAATCAGGGCGGCAACCTGAGCGCCGTGGCATTGGCCGCAGGCGCCGGGGTGGTGGATCTGCAAGGTGAAATCCTCGGCAGCAGCAGCGGCTATTACGACGCGGGTGGCACCTGGGTGCCGTACAAGGCTGGCGGTGTGGACATTCGCGCGCAGCAGTTGGGCAGCAGTGGTGACCTCAACGGCGATTTCGCTGCGCTCAACCAGCGCCTGAACGCCGGGCAAGTGTTTGGCAGCCGCAGCTTCCAGCTCAAGCAAGGCGACCTGGTGATCGGCGACGGGCTCAAGGCCGGCGAGGTGAATGTTTCGGTGGACAATGGCAGCGTTACCGTCGTGGGCCTGATCGACGCCAGTGGCGAACGCGTCGGCAGCATTCGCCTGTCGGGCAAAAATGGCCTGACCGTGGCCGGCAGCGCAGTGCTCGATGCCCATGGCCAGATGTTGCGGGTCGATAGCTACGGCAAAATCATCGACGCGCCGAACCGGGCCATGGTCGAACTCAACTCCGGCGATGGCCTGTTGACGCTGGCCTCCGGTGCGCGGATCGATTTGCGGCATGGGACGGACGTCGAGGTTGGCAGTTTGCCGGGACAGCATGACGGTCAGTTGCGCGGCACGCTGGAACTGAATGCCCCGCGTATTGGCACCGGTGACATCGCCATCGATGCCAGTGGCGCGCTGACCATTCAGGGCGCACGTTCCATTGGGCTCAATGCCACGCGCCGCTACATTGATGCCGCCGACGGCACCGACCCGGCCGCCAGCGGTCGCCCGTACCAGGTCATCGACCAGGCTTATCTGGACGGCATTCACGTCGACAGCACCGCGTTCATCAACGCTGCCCTGGCCAATACGGATTTGTTGCATCGCAAACTGGCCGGCCTGAATAACGCCGCCTACGCCGATGCATTCCACCTGCGCCCCGGCGTGGAAATCGCCAGCAAAACCGCTGACGGCGATCTGGTGGTGCAAGGCGATCTGGACTTGTCCGGCTACCGTTACGCCAGCCTCAACCCGCACACGCAGAAGACGTCGGTCTACGGTTCCGGCGAGTCCGGCAGCCTGGTGATTCGCGCCGGTGGCAACCTGGATATCTACGGCAGCATCAACGACGGTTTTGCACCACCACCGGAAACCGTCGATGACACCGGCTGGAAACTGGTGCCGGGTGTGCAGCCGTTCGGCGGCGACCTGATTGTGCCGGGCGCGGGTGTGACTCTTGCTGACGGTACCCAATACCCGATCGGTGCCACGTTGAACTACGACTTGCCGATCCAGGCCGCGACACTGGCCAGTGGCACGCTGTTGCCAACTCAGGGCGTGCTGGCCGAGACGTACACGCTCAGTGCCGGTACGGTATTGGCGGGGGCGGTGCATGACGCGGCGGGTAATCTGCTGTACGCCGCCGGCACATTGCTGGGGGCCGACGTCACCTTGCCGGCGGGCAGTCTTCTCGGCGCGGGTACGCGGTTGAACAAGGCCACCGCGTTGCAAGGCCTGCTCTGGCCCAAAGGCGTGCCTCTGCCGGGTACGTTTTTCGACAACGCAACGGTGGGCGTGAAGCTCAGCGGTTCGCTGGCACTGTTGCGTGGTTCGCTGATTCCGTCCATGACGGATGTGAAACTGGCGGATGGCACTGCGTATATCGATTTGCGCCCACTGAGCGGCACCCAGCAAGGGCGCAATTGGGCGGTGGCGAGCATGTTGCCATCGGGCAGTGCGTCCTGGTCGATGCGAGTGGTAGCGGGCGCGGATCTGGACGCGGCGGACAATCGAGCGGTGAAGCCCGTCACCACTGAGGGCAGCCTTCGACTGGCCGATACTCACTACGGTCTTAAAGTGATTGAATCGGCCGCGAAGCTGGTTTGGACTGTGGACAACGGGTATGGATTCAACCCCTATGAGCCTGTACCTGAGGAGTATCTGATTATCTGCGACATCGTGCCTGAAGCTTGCGCACCCATGGAACGCTGGACGTGGGCGCCTGGCAACTATATGGGTTTTCCTGATTACTCACCCGTCAGTGTCGATGATATGTTTTGGTGCGTTGATATTGATCCGTCGCTTTGCCTTGAAAGCAAACCAGGCACCGCCGTCAACGCTCACACTCAAATGTTCAGCGTACTGCGAACCGGCACCGGCGATCTGGACCTGATGGCCGCCGGTAACCTGAGCATGGGTTCACCCTTCGGTGTGTACACCGCCGGTACTCAGTCCAGCAATATCGACCCACGTTACAACCAGCCTCGCGGGCGAATGTCGGACGATGGTTCGGTACTGGGCAGTGCCGGCAGTGACTATGAAAAATGGGTCAATGGCGGCAGCGACAGCCTCTATCAGGCCTGGTTCCCGCAGATGGGCGGTAACCTGACGATCAACGCGGGCGGTTCTGTTTCCGGTGATGTTGTCGGACGTAAGGCACTCTCTCTCGGTGGAATGCGCGAGCAAAACCCGAGCGTTGCCGTAGGTAACTGGTTATGGCGTCAGGGCACTGGTGGAAGTGACATGCCGACAGCCTGGTGGATCAATTTCGGTAGCTATGCAACTCGCCCGCCTCTTGCATCAGATGTGGAACCCGAACCTTATCTGGTGGGGTTCACGGGTTTTGGCACGCTGGGTGGTGGCAACATCAGCCTCAGGGCAGGCGCTGATAGCGGCATGCTCAGGCCATTGGGAGACGTCTTCGGCACGAATCAAAACCCTCGTAGCCAGGGACTTATCGTGGCAGTAGGCAGCACCGGGCGCGTAGGTAGCGACGGCAGCTTGCAACTGACCGGTGGCGGTGACATGGATATCCGCATCGGCGGCACGCTCAACCCGTCACTGCAAGCCAGGGCGGGAGCGACCGGGGTAGGTACACCCATTCATGATCTGCAGGGTGCGCTGATCAACCTGCGGGGAGCTGCACAACTGAGCGCTTCGGCGGTCGGTGGAATCCGATTGCAGTACGGTTCATTCTCCGGCAACCAGGACCAGCGCGAGGCTCGCGGCTACGATCCGTTTACGGCCACCACCAGCAGTGCAACCGGCGGCCTGGTGTTGATTCCGGGGGACTCGGGCATGCAGCTCAATACCCGAGGTGATCTGGTGTTGGGAGGCGCGGCGGACCCTGGTCGGGTAGTCCTGCAGAACTCCACATCGTTCACTACGCCTGATGGGGTGGTGCATGCGGGCGGTGGTTTGACAGGCTTCTCGTTGTGGACCGATCACACCGCCATCGATCTTTTCTCGGCGGGAGGCAATCTCACGCCAAGTACATTGATGGCTGAAGCGATCAACAATTCAACGATCCCTGGCGGTAGCAATACTTCACCCACCGATAATCGATTCGTTATGCCCTCAATCCTGCGTGCAGTCGCCGGGCAAGGTTCAATCTATGCCGGTCCGTCTGCTGGTTTCTATGGTGGGGGGAGTAACTTTCCGGGCATTTCGTACTCCTTGTTGTTGGCACCGTCACAATCCGGGCAGCTTGAATTGCTGGCAGGGGATTCCATCTATGCCGGTGGCTACGCAATCAATCAATCGGGTGCCAGCCCGCTGTCCATCGCTACGCCATTTACGCCTGCGTTCAATGGTTATGCCAAGGATGGTCAGCGAGTGATAACGCTGATGTCCAATAGCGGCGCTGATGGCGTCTCGCCCGGACTCAACAGCCGTTATCCATTGTTCGCCTTCGGTGCCGAGAGCTATTCAGGCTTGAGTGGGGTTCAGGCCCCTGCGCGGTTCTACGCGCTAACCGGCGATCTGGTTGGCGTTCGCAGTGGCGAAACCTTGAGTTTCAGCAACTCCAAACGCACCTGGTACGAAGCGGCCGGGCCGGTCTGGATGTTGGCCGGACGCGATATCGTCGCGTCGGGTACAACCATCGGACAGCCACTGGCTGTGAACCGCGATGGTATGGGCAACAGCAGTGACTCCATCACCGCCACTGGCAACCTGTTCATCCACAACAACGCAAACGACGTTTCGCGCGTGTCCGCCGGTCGCGACATTCTTTACAGCAGTTTCGACATTGCCGGCCCCGGCACGCTGGAAATCAATGCCGGGCGCAATATCCTGATGGAAGATCGCGCCAGCGTCACCAGTATCGGACCAGTAATGGCGGGTGATAACCGTCCGGGTGCCAGTCTGGTGTTGCAGGCGGGTGCAGGGGCCGATGGTCCGGATTACGGCCGCTTCATCGCCCGCTATCTGGACCCGAAAAACCAGGCTGCCAGCGGTACGCCGCTCAGCGATCAGCCGGGTAAGGTGGTCAAGACCTACGATGAAGAACTGTTGTCCTGGCTGACCCTGGGCTACGGCTTCAACGGCAACGCAGAACAGGCACGGGCGTTTTACGCAGCACTGCCGGGCACCGAGCAAGCCGTGTTCGCACGTCAGGTGTACTTCGCCGAGTTGCGTGCCGGTGGCCTGGAATACGCCGATGCAAACGGTCCGCGCCAGGGCAGTTATCTGCGCGGTCGCAACGCGATTGCGGCGTTGTTCCCGACCACCGATGTGGCGGGCAATACCCTTCGCTACGACGGCGACATCACGCTGTACGGCGGCGCGGGTGTGAAGACGCTGTTCGGCGGTGACATTCAGATGCTCACTCCCGGCGGTGGCCAGGTGTTCGGTGTCGAAGGTGCGGCGCCGCCATCCACCGCAGGGATCGTCACCCAGGGCGCGGGCAACATTCAGCTGTATTCCCAGGGCAGCATCCTGCTGGGGCAGAGCCGAGTCATGACCACATTCGGCGGCAGCATTCTCGGTTGGTCGGCCGAAGGCGACATCAACGCCGGCCGGGGTTCGAAAACCACCGTGGTGTTTACGCCGCCCAAACGTATCTACGACACCTGGGGCAACGTGACGCTGTCGCCGACCGTGCCGAGCACCGGTGCCGGTATCGCCACGCTCAACCCGATTGCGGAAGTGCCACCGGGCGACATCGACCTGATCGCTCCACTGGGCACTATTGATGCGGGCGAGGCCGGCATCCGGGTGTCGGGCAACATCAACATCATCGCTTTGCGGGTGGTCAACGCGGCGAACATCCAGGTGCAGGGCAAGTCGTCGGGGATTCCGGTGACGGCATCGGTGAACACCGGCGCGATCACGTCGGCCAGTTCCGCCGCTACATCCGCCACGCAAGCGGCTGAGGACATGTCGCGTCAGCAACAGGCAGCGGCACGCAAAAACCTGCCGTCGATTGTGACTGTGCAGGTGCTGAGCCTGGGGACCGAACCACTGACACCGAGCAGTGACGGCGCCAGCCGTGCGCCGACGCCGGGCTACAACCCCAACAGCCCGGTGCAGGTGCTGGGTGCCGGGGCGTTGGATGAGCGTGCGCGGGGGCAATTGACCGAAGAAGAACGCGGCAATCTGACGTTGTAAAGCGCCATCCGGCAGCACCAGAGGCGACCTTCGGGTCGCCTTTTTTATGCCTCAAATTCACACAAGTCCACTGTGGGAGTGAGCCTGATCGAATCTTTGAATGAAGCTTTCATGACAAAAGTTCGGTAGCACTTCGCCAGTCCGGTCATGCCTATGTGACGTGCTTGAGGCGGCCGAGAGGCCACTTTCCAGCCGATGGCGGGACGCCGGGAGCAGGGCAATCAAGCCAGCCTGCCGCAGTGCAGACAGCGACCGGTTTTTCGAATTCAGGGGGTGATGTGGATCATTTTTTCAAGTCACGGCTGGCGCTGTGGGGCTGGCTGCTGGTGACGGCGGGCGCGCAACCGGCGTGGGCGGAGCAAAGCGCTGAGCCGCTGGAACCCAAGCCGGTGGATGTCAACGAATACTTCGTGCGCGGCAACACCGTGCTCGATGCCCGGGCGATCGAGGAGGCGGTCTATCCGTTCCTTGGTCCGCAGAAACATCTGGCCGACATCGAAGGTGCGCGCGACGCGTTGCAAAAGGCGTATCAGGCCCACGGCTATCAATCGGTGTTCGTTGATTTGCCGGAGCAGAAAGTCGAGGACGGTATCGTCTATCTGCAAGTCAGCGAAACCAAGGTCGGCCGAGTGCGTGTGGTCGGCGCCAAGCACTATTCGCCAGTGGAAATTCGTGACGATGTACCGGCGCTGAAAGAAGGCCAGGTGCCGGACTTCGCCCAGGTACAGACGGAACTCGCGCAGCTCAACAAGAACCCAGGGCGCCAGGTGATGCCGCTGGTTCGCGAAGGCCAACGCCCCGGCACCATGGACGTCGATTTGCAGGTCGAGGACCAGGACCCGTGGCAGGCCACTCTTGGTCTGAATAACGACTACAGCGCCGACACCGAAAAGCTGCGCAGTGTCGCCAGCCTTGGTTACAACAACCTGTGGCAGTTGGGCCACAGCGTGTCGCTGACGTTTTTTACCGCCCCTGAAGACACCTCCAACGCCAAGGTCTGGTCGGGCTCCTACACCGCGCCGCTCAGCGAGCGCTGGAGCGTGCAGTTTGCCGGTTACCAGTCCGACAGCAACGTCGCGACCATCGGCGGCAGCAACGTGTTGGGCAAGGGCCATTCCTACGGCGTATCGGCAATCTACACGTTGCCGTCCAGCGGCAACTGGTCCAACTCGTTGTCGGCGGGTATCGATTTCAAAGACTTCGATGAGCAACTGGACTTCGCCGGTGACAGCGACAAGGTGCCGCTCAAGTACGCGCCGTTCACTTTTGCCTACAACGGTTTTCGCTACACCGAAAGCTCGCAGCTGGGCCTTGGCCTGAGCCTGGTGGCGGGCACCCGCAGCTTCCTGGGCTACGGCAGTTCCGACGAAGATTTCGACTACAAACGCTATCGCGCCAGCCCCAGTTTCGCGGTGCTCAAGGGCGATACCAATTACACCTACACCTTCGGCAACGACTGGCAGACCGCGAGCAAGGCCTCGTTCCAGCTCGCCTCGGGACCGCTGGTCTCCAACGAGCAGTTTTCCGCCGGTGGCGCCACGTCGGTACGCGGTTATCTCGCGGCCGAACGCACCGGTGACGACGGCTACCTGCTGAGCCAGGAACTGCGCACGCCATCGCTCGCCAAGTACCTGGGCACATACGTGCAGGAGTGGCGCTTCTATGCCTTCGCCGAAGGCGCCCAGTTGTACTTGCGCGACGAACTTCCCGATCAAGACGCCGATTACGCCCTGGCGAGTGTTGGCCTGGGCACCCGCGCGAGCTTGAGCAAATGGCTGTCCGGCAGCCTCGACTGGGGCTACCCGCTGCTCGAAGGGCCGAATACCTCGAAACAGGAATCGCGCCTGCATTTCAACCTGCAAGCGACATTCTGAACCTACGGAGACTTTTTCATGCAGCGCATATTTCTGGCTTTCCTGATGTGCCTGAGCTTCGTGCTCCCGGCCACCGCCCAGGCGTGGTGGCAGGACGATTGGCATTACCGCAAACAGATTTCGGTGGACACCACGCCGCAAGGCGCAGCGATCAACGAGGCCCTGGGCCGCACCGCGTTGCTGGTGCGCCTGCACACCGGCAACTTCACCTTCGACGGCGTCAAGGAGGACGGCTCGGACCTGCGCTTCATCGCCGCCGATGACAAGACCGTGCTCAACCACCAGATCGAAAGTTTCGATGCGCTGATGGGCATGGCGCTGGTGTGGGTCGATGTGCCGAAAGTGGAGGGTGCTCAGCGTCAGGATATCTGGATGTACTACGGCAACCCGAAGGCGGCGGCCACCGGCAACGGTCAACTGACCTTCGATCCGAACTACACCGCGCTCTACCATTTCGAGGGCGCCACCGGCACGCCGGCCAAGGACACCACGGCCTACGGCAACACCGCGCAAAGCGCCACCGGTGCGAGCATCGACGGGGTGATCGGTCGTGCCTTGCAGTTCAGCGGCCAACCCTTGTTGCTGCCCGCCAGCCCATCGTTGCAGCACAACGCAGGCAGCGCGTTCACCTTCAGCGCCTGGTTGAAACTGGATCAGGCCAATGGCGAGCAACTGATTGTGGCCCGTCGTGAGGGCGAACAAAGCCTGTTGATCGGTTTGAATCAGGGCCTGCCGTTCGTGGAAATCGACGGTCAGCGTGCCGTATCGACCCAGGCGCTGAACCCTGGTCAATGGCAACACCTGGCACTGACCGCTGAAGGCAGCAAGGTCTCGCTGTACGTCAACGGCCGCGAAACCGCGAGCCTGGCGCTGGCGATGCCGGCGTTCAATTCGATCATGGCGATTGGTGCCGACGTGCATGCCAGCGCTTACTTGCCGTTTGCCGGTGCCATGGATGAGTTGCGCCTGTCCAAGGTCGCCCGTCCCGCCGCGCAGTTGCTGGCCGATGCCACATCCCAAGGCGCCGAGTCGAAACTGGTGGTTTATGGCGTCGATGAAGAACAGTCGGGCTACGGCTTCGGCAGTCTAGGTTTCCTGCTCAACGCCGTGCCGATGGACGCCTGGGTGATCATCGCGGTGCTGGTGCTGATGATGTTCCAGTCGTGGGTCATCATGGTCCGCAAGAACCGCATGGTCAGCCGTGTCTCGGCGGCCAACGTAGCCTTCCGCGAGCAGTTCGCCAAAGTCGGCACACGCCTGGAAATGTTCGCCGACGACCAGGACCTTGCCCTGCGTTTGCGCGATTCGTCGCTGTGGCGCCTGTATCAGGTGGCGGTGAAAGAAATCCGCACCCGTCGCGAGCAAGGCGCTGATACCTCTTCGGTTTCGGCGGCCACCATTGAGGCGATCCGCTGCTCCATGGACGGTGTGCGCACCCGGGAAAACCAGGCGCTCAGCTCGAAACTCTCGACCTTGTCCAACGCCATCGCCGGCGGCCCTTACATCGGCCTGCTCGGTACGGTGCTGGGGATCATGGTGGTGTTCCTCGGCACCGCCATGGCCGGCGACGTCAACATCAACGCCATCGCACCGGGCATGGCCGCCGCGTTGCTCGCCACCGCCATGGGCTTGTTCGTCGCGATCCCGGCGCTGTTTGGCTACAACCGCCTGATCACCCGCAACAAAGAAGTCAGCGCCGACATGCGCGTGTTCGTCGATGAGTTCATCACGCGTCTGGCGGAGATGCACGGCGAAAGTCAGTTCAGTGAAGCGGCCCACCGCCGTGGCAATCACGCCAGCGCCCAACACACCAACGCCCAAGCACCGGCCTGAGGAGCACAGACATGGCTTCCGTAAATGCCTCCCACGACGATGACGAAGACACCGCAGTCGACAGCATCAACATCACGCCCCTGGTGGACGTGCTGATGGTGGTGTTGGTGATGTTCATCCTCACCGCCACCGCACAGGTGTCCGGCATCCAGATCAACCTGCCGAAGGCCAGTGCCTCGGCGTCACTGTCCGAAGCCAAGACCAAGGCCATTTCGGTCAACGACGGGGGCCAGGTGTTTCTCGATGCCTATCCGGTGACGCTGGCCGAACTTGAAGACCGACTGCGAATCGAGAAAGCCCAGAGCCCGGACTTCCCGGTGATCGTGCGCGGCGACGCCACCGTGCAGTACCAAAAAGTCATCGAGGTGCTGGACCTGCTGCGTCGTCTGGAACTGTCACAAGTCGGTCTGGTGACCGGCAAACCGACACAGGGCTGACCATGACTGCTCAACTTCCCATCAGCCCGTCACCCGTCAAGAAGTCCCCCGTGCGCTTCGTGAAGTGGGGCGCCGGGTTGCTGATTGCTGGCGTGGCCGCGTGGTTCCTGTGGCAATGGGCCAACGACATGAGCGGCATACGCCGCGAAGCGCCGAAGGTGCCGACCATCATTCCGTTGCCGCCACCACCGCCACCGCCACCGGAAAAACCGCCGGAGCCAGAGCCTCCTGTCGAAGAAAAAATGGTCGAGCCCGAGCCGACACCGGAACCGGAAGAGGTCACGCCGGAAGTCGAAGCGCCGCCTTCACCGGCGGATGACCTGGCCAAGCCGATGGAGATGGACGGTGCGGCGCAGTCCGGCACGGACAACTTCGGTATCGGCGCGGGCAAGGGCAATGGCATGGCCGGTTCCGGCGGTGGGCGCCTGGGCAACGGCACGTATAGCCAGTTCATGGCCGTCAGCTTTCAGCGCTTGTTGCGCGACAACCCGGACCTGCGCAACCAGGCCTACAAGGCGCAAGTCGACGTGTGGTTGAGCAGCTCGGGCGACATCTCGCGGGTCGAGCTGGCCAAGTCCAGCGGCAACGCCGAGGTCGACGCGCAAATACTCGCAGCCCTTCGCGGTGCGCCGCGCATGAACCAGCGGCCACCGGCTTCTTTCACTGTCCCCATGCGCGTGTCCCTGCAAGGGCGGCGTCCGGGCTAACCCCATTATCAAAGCTTTGCCATAAGGAGTTGTGTGCAGATGATTTCCAATGTGAATCGATTGTCCCTGGCGGTCGGCATGGTCATTGCGACCCTGGTCGGTCAGGCCGCGGCAGCGCCCGCGCCCTCAGAGAACGCCACGATCAATCTGATCCGCTTGCTGGTGGAGCAAGGCGTGTTGAAACAGGACAAGGCCGACAAGCTGATCGCCCAGGCCCAGAGTGAAGCGGACCAGGCGCGCAAAGCCGCTTCCGCTCCGACCGCCGTGGCCGCCAATGGCCCGGCCGCCGCACCGGGCGATGTGCGGGTACAGTATGTGCCGGCCGCCGTGCGCGACCAGATCCGCGATCAGGTCAAGGCCGAAGTCATGGCCACCGCCAAGCAGGAAAACTGGGCCCAGCCCAACACGTTCCCGGACTGGGTATCGCGGGTCAGCTTCGATGGCGATATTCGCTTGCGGGACGAATCGCGCTACTACTCGGGAACCAACAGCAACGAAATCGTCGACTTCGCCAAGCTCAACAACAGCGGCCCGTACGACGTGAACCCCAACACAAGCACCAGCCTGCCGCCGTTGCTCAACACCCGCGAAGACCGCGAAAACCTGCTGCGCCTGCGCGCGCGTCTGGGTATGAAAGCGGTGATTGCGCCGGACTGGACCGCGGGCATTCGCATCGGCACCGGTTCCGACAACAGCCCGGTGTCGACCACCCAAACGCTCGGTGGCGGTTTCGGCAAGAAAGACATCTGGCTCGATCAGGGCTACCTGACCTGGAAAGCCACCAACGAGTTGACCCTGACCGGTGGCCGCTTTACCAACCCGTTTTTCTCCACCGACATGCTGTATTCCAACGAGCTGAACTTCGACGGTATCGCGGCGATGTTCGACCACAAGCTCAACCGCGATTGGGGCATGTTCGGCACCGTCGGCGCATTCCCGATCGAGTACACCAACGACACCAGTTCCAGCAACGGCTTCGACAAGGAAGAGAGCGACAACAAATGGCTGTTCGGTGCGCAGATCGGCGCCAACTGGGCCATCAACTCCAGCAACCGCCTCAAAGGTGCGTTGGCCTACTACCGCTTCGACGACATCGAAGGCCAGCGCTCCAGCCCTTGCGAACCGTGGGCCGGCGCGCCGGGCTGCGACTCCGACGGCAGCCGTTCGGCGTTCATGCAGAAGGGCAACACCGTGTTCCTGTTGCGTGACATCACACCGAACCCGCTCAACCCGGCAACCACGGCGCAACCGCAATACGTCGGCCTGGCCTCGGAGTTCAACCTGCTGGACCTGAACTTTGTCTGGGACAGCGACTTGCCGGAAGACTTCAAGCTGCGCAGCCAGGCCAATTACGTGCACAACCTGGGCTACGACGAAGGCGACATGCGCAAACGTGCGGCAGGGCAGATCGTCAACAACCTCGACAGCGATGGCGACATCGAAAGCGGTGCCAATGCGTGGATGGTGCAGTTCACCCTCGGCAGCGCTCTGGATATGCGCAAGCAGGGCGACTGGAACCTGTTCGCCGGCTACAAGTACATCCAGCCGGATGCCTTGCCGGACGGTTTCAACGATTCCTCGTTCCACTTAGGCGGTACCAACGCCAAGGGTTACTTCCTGGGCGGCAACTACGGTCTGGCCAAGAACGTCTATGCCACCGGTCGCTGGTTGAGTTCCGAAGCCGTGTACGGCGCGCCGTTTGATATCGACGTCTTGCAGCTTGAGATCAACACGCGCTTCTAAGGCGCTGGGAGAACGTGATGAACAGAAAAATCCTGTTGTTTGCCCTGGGAGCGCTGGTCGCCCAAGGGGCGAGTGCCGAGGGCATGGAGGAACGCTTGCGCACGCAATTGCGCAGCACCACCCAACAGTTACAGGCCCTGCAAAGCCAGCAGGCCCAGGCCAGCGCCGCCCAGGTCGCGGCGCAAGCCGAGGCCAAGGCCGCTCAGGCGCAGATCAAACAATTGACCGCCGAGTTGGCCAAGTACAAGGGCGCGGCCGAGCAACTGGCGAGTCAGCAAGACAGCCTGCACAGCCAGGCCCAGGCGCAAGTGGCGGCCAGCAACGAGCAGATCGGCAAGTTCAAGAAGGCCTATGACGATCTGTTGGTCATGGCGCGCGGCAAAGAAGCCGAACGCGCCCGGCTCGAAGCGCAATTGACTGAACGTGACACACAAATGCAGCAATGTTCGGTCAAGAATCAACAGATGTATGGCGTGGCCAAGGAGATCCTCACGGCCTACGAAAAAATCGACGTCGCCGAAGTGATGAAGATTCGCCAACCGTTCGCCGGCACTGCGCGGGTCAAGTTCGAAGAACTGGCCCAAGGCTTTGGCGACGAGCTCTACAAGACCCAATTCGACGCGCCTCAGGCCGCGATCACTCACTGAAAACAGGGAAGAACTCACATGACTCAATTGATCGCTCACGTATCGCCACAATCGCTTACCGAAGTGCTGCAAGCCGCCGGTTATCGCGTTAATCAAACTGATCAGAACGGCATCGTGCAATTGCTCAGCGCCAGCCAGGGGATCGGTTACGCCGTGCGCTTCGGCAATCTGGCGGCAGAGCAGGGCACCTACGTCGACTTCACGTTCAGCTGCGCGTTGCGCGTGCAGGGCGAGTTGCCGGCCGGGCTGGCGGAGCTGTGGAATGCCTCGCGTCGCTTTGCCCGGTTGTCGGTGCAAGGCGAGTTCCTGGTGATGGAAATGGACGTGGTCGTGGCCGCTGGCGTCAGCGCCGATTACCTGCGCGGCAATCTGGAATTGTGGGATCGCTTGCTGCAAGAGTTCATCGTTTACCTGCGCGATTACAGCCAGAACGCTGCGCAGTTGCATGCTCAGGCTGACACCAGCGCCACCACGCAAGACGAGGTGGCTGCCCTGTGAAAAAACGTACGGTAGTAGCGAGTGCGGGGGCGTTGGCGGTGGTGGTGGTTGCCGTGACGCTGGGCCTGCGACCGGGCAACGACCCGGTCGCGGCACCGCAACCGGTGAAATCCCTGGCGGTAGCGTCGACAGAGCCCGCCGTGGCGCGACTGGGCAATCAGCAAGTCGACAGTGAAGAACTCAAGAGGCTGTTGGCCACCTTGCCGGCGGAGACGCGCGATCAACTGCGTGGCAATCGCGCGACGCTGGAAAGCTGGATCCGCTCACGCTTGGCCGAGAAAGCCGTGCTGGAACAGGCTGACGCCCAAGGCTGGCGTCAGCGCCCGGAGGTCGAACAGCAAACCCGCGCCGCCACCGAGCAAATCGTCTTTCGCGACTACTTGCAATCGGTCAGCCAGGTGCCGGCGGATTACCCCAGCGCAGCCGAACTGCAGCAAGCGTATGACGCAGGCAAGTCGCAATGGATGACGCCGGCGCTGTTCCGTGTCAGTCAGATTTTCCTTGGGGTGAGCGAACCGCAAAACCTGGAAAGCGTGCGCAAGCAAGCCCAGGAGTTGAGCCGCAAAGCCCAGGCCACCCCGGCGGAATTTGCGGCGATGGCGGGGCAGTACTCGCAGGATCGCGACAGCGCCGAGCGCGGCGGTGATACCGGGTTGCAACCATTGGCGCAACTGGTACCCGAAGTGCGCAATGTGGTGTCTCGGCTCAAGGTCGGCGCGGTGTCCGAGCCGGTGCAGAGTGCGATGGGCTTTCACGTGATCAAGTTGACCGAGCAACAACCGGCACGGGTCGCCACCCTGGACGAACTGCGCGAACGGCTGACCCAGGCCCTGCGTGCCCAGCGCCAGGAACAAATTGCCAAGGCCTATCTGGAAGGCATGCTCAACACGGCAACCCTGAGTATCGACGGCGCTGAGCTGAACAAAATCCTGGAGACAAAACCTCAGTAACTGTAGGAGCGAGCCTGCTCGCGATGGCGGTTGAGCATTCAACATGTCTGTTGGTTGGCAGTTCGCTATCGCGAGCAGGCTCGCTCCTGCAGGGGACCGCGCACGTCGAGGCGTCGCCATAGACCAACAAAAATCGACAGGGAGTCATCGATGTCATTCACAGAGCCGACAGAGGCTTCGCGCGTTGTTCAATACCGTGCCCCGGACGCGGACCCTCAGACCTGGCTGGCGCTGGCCGCCGGGATCGACATCGAAGTGGTGCAGTATTTTCTGGTCAGCGCCCGCTGCGGGTGTTTCATGCAGGCCGCGCGCAGCCTCAATGTGCGGCCGACGATCCTGCGCAAACACCTGGCCCAACTGGAAGAGCAACTGCAAAGGACGCTGTTCATGTTCAAGGACAGTTCACTGACACTCAGCCGTGACGGCCATCAGTTGCACGCCCAACTGCTGGCCCTGGCGCACGAGCGCACCTTGCCGGTGATCGAGCAGCCGTTGATTCGCCTGGCTGTGGCGCAAACCCTCCTGCATGACATCCTCGGACGTGATCTGGTGTCGCTGTTGCGCCGCAACGCCAGCGTGCGTCTGGAGATCATCTCGCTTGACAGCGACCTGTCATTGCAAGCGGTCAGCGCCGACGTGGTGTTGTGGCTGGCGGGCACCGAATCGCCGATACCAGGCCCAAGCTTCTCCACCACAGAGCCGCAACCGCTGGCGCGACTGGACTTCCAGCCGCACATCGCCAAACGCTATTCACGGGTCACGGCCCGCCCCGAACACCTCGACGACCTCGCCGATTTCCTGCTGGTGCAATGGCAACACGAGCGGCAGGTCGACAGCTTTCGCCCGTGGAATGCGCTGGTAGAACAGCGTCTGGCCGGCGTGGTGCAGCTGCACTCTTATGAGCTGATGCTGGAGATGATCCGGTGCAGCGCCTGCATCGGCCTGCTGCCGGGCTACATGAGCCGCTTCGACCGTGGCTTGATCGGGTTGCCGGGGTTGTTCAACCAGCCGATGCAACGCCAGGTATGGCTGGCGATGAATGAGCAGTCCCAGGACCAGGCGCAGGTGCAGATGCTGGTGGAATTGATTCTCAGCACTTTCGAAGAACGACGCGATTGGTTCCAGGACTGACCCGTTCCAAAGGCAGGAGCGAGCCTGCTCGCGATAGCGCCAGGTCAGCCCACATCGTCGTCGACTGTTACACCACTTCGCGAGCAAGCTCGCTCTTGCAGGGGGCTCGCCATTCGGGAGGTCTGCGTTATAGAGTGAGTGGCCATGTCTGCCTCAAGGATGATTCACCATGCCCACCACCGAGCCTGTCATCACCCTCGAACGTCTCAACGAGTCCCACATCGAAGGCATCACCGCGCTTTACCGCGAACCGGTGGTTGCCCGTCAAACGTTGCAATTGCCATTTCCCTCCAGTGATCTCTGGCGCAAGCGACTGGTGTCGGACAACGAGCGGGTGATGCAACTGGTGGCGCTGCATCAAGATACCGTGATCGGCAGCATTACCCTGGAACAGTTCTCACGTATTCGTCGTAGCCATGCCGGCAGTTTTGGCATGGGCGTCGCACACACCTGGCAGGGGAAGGGCGTCGGTTCAAAACTGCTGTCGGCAGCTTTGGATATCGCCGATAACTGGATGAACCTGCACCGGGTCGAGCTTTCGGTATTTGCCGACAATGAAGCCGCCATCGGCCTGTATCGCAAGTTCGGCTTCGAAACCGAAGGGCTGCTGCGCGACTACGCCGTGCGCGACGGTGCCTGGGTGGATACTTTGAGCATGGCGCGTCTGCGTCGACCCGCGGCCAGTTGATGCACCGCCCCGAGGCGCCCCAGCACCGTTCGCGCTTTTAGTCGTACGTCGGCAACGCGCTTCTGCCATGCTCAAGGTCCGCAGCACGGCTTCAATCAAAGGAACACCGCAATGGACGACGTACAGCAACTGGGCGAGATGCTTCGTCACTACGCAGACAGCGAAGCGCACAAGAAGCAGTTGTTTGAATCGCAATCGGCCGAGTGGGCCAAACGCGTGGGTGAACTGTTCGATCAGATCCAGCAGTGGCTGGAACCGGTACTGGTTCCGCATCTGCTGGAGGTCAGCCGCGAAGCGTATGTCGCGTCAGGGCCGAGTGTTCCAGTCGAGACCTCGACTTTCAAGACCGAAAAACTGAGCATTCTGATTGCCGGCAAACCGGTTGAATTCGTCCCGGATGTGATGGGCACCGGTGGGCAAATTTCCGTGGCGGTGCTGGGCTTTACCGCTGCGCGCGTTGGCAGCGTGTCGCTGGTGTGCCTGCCACCCGCCACGAACTGGCAGTGGCGCAAGACCAATGGCTTGAAAGACCCGGATACCTTTGCGTTCGACGCAAACTTCCTGGCGCAACAACTGCAAAGCCTGATCCCCCGCGAACGCAGCTGAGACAAGCCCACTGTAGGAGCGAGCCTGCTCGCTCCTACAGTGATCGGTGGTGCCTCAGATTTCGACAAAACACACTCAGAATCCTTTCATTTATGCGGATCAGACGTTTTCCCTGCCCGCTGCTGTTTGCCGCGTTCTGATACGGTTTTTAACTTTCAGGTGAATCTGTAGCGTGCTGCGCCGCAGGTTCAAAGTC
>Ga0247819_10000059_pt1 | contig 71234 bp, 84 predicted proteins | sample 13C_Xylose_Day6_FD_193428 | JGI IMG/M metagenome (GOLD analysis project Ga0247819, IMG submission 193428) | Soil microbial communities from agricultural site in Penn Yan, New York, United States - 13C_Xylose_Day6 | ecosystem: Environmental > Terrestrial > Soil > Agricultural land | place: USA... | reverse complement strand
TGATGCGCTCTGGCGACGCTCGCTCCCTGGGTCCAGTGACCCCGATGCAAATCGTTGAGACCAACTTCGACAGCCAAATCGGCCAACTGCTGATCGTTCCGAAGAACACGTCCACCAACGACTTCATCAACCCACTGGGCGGCATCGGCGTGAACATCTCGAAAGAGAACATCGTCGTGCAGGGTAACGTGACTCGTGACCAACAGGACTTCGGCGTGGTTATGACCATGCCTACCTACCGTCACTGGCCACTGAACGTCATCATCGGCTCGCTGACCATCGAAGATGCTCACGAGTTCCTGGGTGACGAAGGCCTCCTGACCAAGCTGGCGAAACAGATCGTTCAGGTTGAAGGTATGGACGCTCTGATCACGGCGACCGAAGGTAACGCACCTGTAAACCCGTAATAAGGGTTGCGGCAGCTTACTACGGGGTTCTTGATCCTGAGTAAGCTCCGTGGTGTCGTAGTGCTGCGGTAACCCCTTCACAGGGAACAAGCATAACCCCCCTCTCCTGGCTTCGGTCGGGGGAGGGGGTCTATGTTGCATTTTGATTATTGGTTGTAATTTTTTAAACCTACATTATCAAGAGGACTAGCTATAACGAATTGACTTTTAAGGAAGTCAGCAGAGGTTCTCAATATGACTACTGAACTCAATTGCTTTCAACTCAACTACCGGATCACCAACATCTCGAGCAAAGAGATCATTGTCAAGATCAAAGGTGGGTTGAGCTATATCGTGCAGCGTGGTACTGAAGCCACGTACATGAATGAACAACAAATCCACGTGGTCATTGAGAACGTCTATTTGGACAACCTCAGGATCGACGTGAACGCTGCATTGACCAAGCTTGACAAAGCCGTACTGGTGGAGTTGTCCAAGGAACATGAGCGGTTAAAGAAAAGCAACACCGAACACTACATCCGCATGCCGGTTACACTGCGAGTCCAACTGGACCTGCACAAAGGCTTAGTGGAACGCAACAATGCTATTCATAGCGAACTGCTCGGCATTACCATGTACCTGGGTAGCGAGAACTTGGACCAACCTTGTCTCAATACTCCAGCCTTCACTATGAAGGAACTCTTCGAGAATCCTGGCGATGAGTCTGTACAAGGAAAGGCTGCGCTGCACTACTTTGTTTACGTAAACGACCCACAACGGGTTAACAAACCACTATGGACCAACATCATGGGTAAATCGACTGAGGTACCGGTTGACTATGATGCAAACAAACAACCCGGATTGTATGTTGGTATTTCTCGCGGTATTGAACCACGGGGAACCCAATATTACGCCTTCGGCGAGTTGGACGATCAGAAATTAACACATCTGGGTCTGTTCAAAACCAAAGTCGAGTGTGATGCAGGAGGTAATACAGAACGATTCTTGACGGCAGAGAGCAAGAATCGAGACCTTAATAAAGACGCCAACAGCATGCGTACCCAGATTGAAAACCTTACCGAGGCATTGGGTAAATCTGAAGCCACGGTCTTTCGCCTGAATACCGATCTAACGAAAGTGAAAGAAGAACACAAGCTTGAGCTGAACGCTGTCAAGATGGAGCACCGTATGGAAGCTAACACCTTGAAGCACAGCGGCAAGATGGCTTCGGACTTGTTTAAGTTCGAAACCCGTATAAAGGACACAGTGAACAAGGCGAACACTGAGTTAGTAAAACAAAAGGGCGCCCAAAATTCCTGGGGGGATCTAGCTAAAGCCGTAGGGACTCTAGCGGGCGTGGCAATCACGGGGTATAAGCTGCTAACAGCATAACGGAGCACTCATGTCACTGAAATTAGCCAAGGCCATTGATAGCTCAATGGCGCGGTTTAACTCAACAATCACGGAAGGATTTCATCAAAACGAATTTGAAGGTGCTGTCCATTACTACGAGAATGCTCTCAGGATGATTTTCAAGAGCATCGAAAAGCGTGGCGTGTTCTTCAAATGTGTGAAAGAGGTATCTCCGGATGAGTACATCAGTCACCTGATCCAAAGCAGCACCAAGCTGTTTGATATACACAAGGAAACCCTGTACCCAGTCAAGTTGATGTTTGAATACGTTAACCGGGCGGGTGAGATCATCGAGATGCAGCAGTACACCATGCTGCCGTATACCGACGTCTACGGTGACCTGTGGTTGCGTGGTACCCAGTACAGCTTGCAGTTTGTTCTGGCTGAACGTGGGCTACCTGTTACAAAAGAAAATGCCTTGTTCGTTAAGGTGCTGGGCTTTAAGTTCAAGATTGGTACTGAGCACTTCAAGTTCTCCCAGGTCCTCACCGACACGGGTAACCTGGTGTACAAGACCACAGAGCTGAACCTGGCTGCTAACCGGTTCTACAGCCCGACTGAGTCACGCAAGATCAACGATACCAAAACACCTATGCCGTTGCTGGCATGGTACACCTTTGCTGACATGGGGTTCAGCAAGGCAATCGATCTCTTTGGGGAATGCGACTACGAGATCGCACCTATTGAGGTATTGGTGTCGGAATGTAAGCCAGAAGACCGCTGGGAGATCTTTACCCGCGCCAGTCGTTCTGGTAATGCCAAGTTCCTGGGAGAGTTTGTTCCCCATGACTACGGCATTGCAATTCGCAACAAATCGAGCAAGCGGAAAGAACTCAGCGCAATGGGCTTGCAGTATGCCAGTGCACTGTTGTTCGTAGTAGACTGCCTTTCGTCGTACTTCGATATTGACAACATCGATAACCCGGACTATTGGAAACTCATTATTGGTCGTTGCTCGGTTAAGTCCGGTGACAGTAATGAGTACATCATGCGCTTGATGAATGAGCACTTTGATTCCATTAACGAGTACCTCGACGAAGACTCGATCAAGAAGTTTGCCAGTCAGTCCATTGTAGTTAGCAACATGTTTGAGTTGTTCAACTACATCATTGCTAACCGCAGTGAGATTGTGCAAACCACGGATCGCGCAGACATGTTCCACAAGGAACTGGCGAGCCTGGAGTTTACGTTGGACAAGCTGATTACAGCCGCCAACAAGTTCAAGCACGAGATCAAAAACAACTCCGAGCTTAACCAGAAAAAGGTTGCTCGTTTCCTGACTAACAACTTTCACATTAAGGAGATTGACAATTCACGTACAACCAATCTCATTCAGGAAGCGACGCCAACCGATAACCCGTTTGTGGACTACGTGTTGGGTTGTATGCCTCAGCATCGTGTTTACACGAACTCGACTAAAGCGAAGAAACGTGGAGAGTTTGATACCACGGACAGTGCAGGTGTGGCGCATGCGTCGCTTGCATTTGTTAACAGCTTCCTCCGGGTAACTGGACCCTATCCGGATGGTCGAGGTTATCTCAACCCATGTGTATATCTCATTCAAGGCAAGACTACAGCGTTGGACCCATCGCTGAAGTGGCTGTTCGTGAAGACTGATAAACGCCTACGCTACCGTGAACCCTTTGCTTAATCCAGGGGGTGTTAGGAGTGTGTAATGATTAAACCAACAAACCCAGCTGCCGTACAGATCCCAGACGGGAACAATCCCATTGGTGGGATGCCTCGTACAGGCTACAACATGAACCAGCAACAAATGGGCACAGCTAATGCTCAGATGTCGCCTGGTGATGTAATCCGCAACATCATGTCGCAAAACCTGAACACCTCCAATACTGCAAGCGGTGGTGGCTTCAACTGGGGTGCAGCGGGTGGTAGTCTTTACGAAGATGAAGCACTCCGCTCGCTGCGTACCAGCCAAGAAAACGATCCAACCAGCAACGCCTACTTGATTGACCGGGTAGCTGGGGCAATGCAAATGTTCTTGCAGCAGATCTACCATCGCGCAGGTCCCTTCTTTGAAGAGTACCGTAAAGCGCGTGACGATTTTCGCATGAACGAGATGCAGCAGGTCGATGAGATCCGCAACGCATACATCGAAGACGTTTGCAAGCAGCACGAGTTCACCCGCATCGTTGCGATCAACTCCATGCCGTTCTTTGGTAAGGGCCTGATCGAACTGCTGCGCAACGGCAACCGTGATCAGCTGCAGCAAGCAGAGTATCTGAACACGGCGTTTATTGCTTGCCGTAACGTGCTGTTCTTCGAAATGATTAACTGGTTGATGAAGTCCCCCAACGGACGCCGTTACACCAACCGGTTGACTAAAGCTATCCAGGCGCGCATCAGTAACCTGGAAAACTTTAAGGAAGCTGCTGCTGCGGTATACGACGTCTTCGGACAGACTTCACCGTACAACAACTTGGAGTTCAAACGTCCTGAATCGACCCGAACCGATTACAACATGCTTTACGGTCCGGCTTCCGATTACGTGCAACGTTCGTTTGAGCCACAACCTGTTGCGGCATCGGCAGCGTATCAGGATGAAGCCATGCGTGATATTTACAACATGGTAAACCAGAACGCTAACAACCGGGGCCAGTTCCAGCGTCCCCCTCAAGATAGATCCATGATGATTGGAGGTGAGGTTATGCAAAGTTGGGATGAAGTGCGTAAAGACTTCAACAACCTGAACCCCGGTAACCGCGGGGAGTTCCGACTCAATCGGTTCTTCTACAACATCGGCAAACCCAATCACTACTTCATTCCGGAGAGTGACTGGAAAAAGATTCAACACGCATTCCGTCGTCACGAAGAGCAGAAGGCAGAAGAAACAGTTCTCCAGGACTGCTTCCGTATTGTCATCATTAACCTCGACACCGATGACGGCTGGTTCAGTACAATCGTCCGTAAAGAGGGCCTCGATATGCAAAGTGTCCTCACGGACCCGGCTAAGCTGTTGCCGCTGCTGGAAAACCCAGATGAGTTGGATGACTCCTGGGTGGTTAAACCGATTCCGTTGGCAGACGTCGTGGTTGAGAAAACCATGGACATCCCAATCGAAACGGTTGAGAAGCTGGAACAAGCTGTACCCGTTATTGCTGTTAACGACGAAGTTGTTAGCAACTCCAGCGCACAACTGCTGTCCACAGTCGACTCGGTTAGCTCCCGTCTGACTTCCCAGTTCACCAAAATCAACGCTGTAGGTTTCAACGCGATCAACTGGGATACCTACACCTGCAAGTCGAAAGAAGAGAAAGACCTGCTGCATGAAGATCTGGCTTTCCTGTTTAAGGACAACGATGGTCGTGCAAGCTTTGTCAATGCTGTAGCTGCTGTAGCGCGTTACGAGATCCAGGAAAAGGTAGATCCTGAACTGATCAAGTTCATCGGCGGTCATCTGACTCAGGTGATCAACAATTGGCTGATTAACTGTGCGGGCTACAACCCGAACAAGAACGGCCAAGGTCATCTGTCGGTTAACAACATCCTGACTGATTACCGTGCGCTGATCGACTGGCTCAAAGCGCGTGATCCAGAAACAATGCTCCACCTGGTAGAAATGGAAAAGGCCAACTACCTCAACGAATCGGTTCGTATGTTCGACTACATCAACCCGCACACGGTTGTTGCAGGGCAAGAACGTTCGGCCATCGATTTGGTGAAGGACGAGTTGGATCTGGTCGTTGGCCGTCGCATGTACATCAATGTGATCAACAAGCGTACCGGTCCATCGTACATCGAAGCTAACACGCCAGTGCGTATCAAGCGCAGCAAGTGGCCGGAATACTTCAAGATGGTTGAAGACGGCTTCGATGAAACCATGGGTGCTGACGACGATGTAACGGTAACCGACAAACTGCTGCGTTTCACTGAAAGCGGTGGCATGTGGTTGTTCAGCTACTCCATCGTCGATCGCAACGTTGCTACACTGCGTTTCGTGTCTCATGATAAGCCACTGTGCTTGCTGGGACTCTGCTAAATATCTGTATGGGTATTTAAGGTAAGTAACCTAACGGGGTGACGCCCGTTAGGTTACACCTATGCTGCATTTTGTTTTTTAAGCCAAACTTTTTATTAAATCTATATTACTCACATGAACCCACAACAGGTATTCTAAAATGTCCCACATTCAAGAAGTTCGTCTCGAAATCATCAAGCAGTTTGGTCAGGCGTATGAACTGAATGATCCGGCCCATCAGCAGGATCACTTTGATACCGTATTCTTAACCGCTGTGCATATTAACGATGATCAGAACCTTGGCTTCGAATTAGTGCACATGCTGTTTGCAGCCTACTTCCATGACCTGTTTGCCTGGAGCCGGATAAACCATCATGAGATGAGCCATCTGTGGATGATGGGTACTGACCATCCATTGATTGTCCAACACCTCAACCCGGTTGCTCGTAAGGCGGTGGCCATGGCGTGTCTGCAACATCGCGCGTCGTATAAGGGTGATTTTCACTCCACCTTTACAGCATTGATTAACTCTGCTGACCGTGGCTTCCCGAATGATGTGCCGGGCATGGTGGAACGTTCCCGTAAGTATTGGCTGGCCAACCGACCGCATATGTCGGAGGATGAGCGCATGGCTGGGGTGATCGGTCATATCAAAGAGAAGTTTGGTCATAACGGTTACGCCCGTTACCCAGAACTATACGTTAAAACATTCGGAGATCAATTAACTGCTATGCGGGAAGAAGTAGAACGTCTGTAATAAATTTAAGATACAGACAATCTCACGTCTATATTACTTGGGTGATTAAGACAATTAAGTCTTTCATACTTAACCCATTGGGAGTAACAAACATGACTTCTTTCAACCAAGCAGAACGTGCCGCCGCAGCTAAAGCTTTCCGTGGCGATCGTGACGATGGCGTAAGCGTAGGTCAAATTGCTGGTGTTGCCGGCGCACTGATCGGCGCAGCAGCAAGCGTATCGCAAGGCAGTTCTCTGGCTAGCGGTATCGTTGGTGGTCTCGGTGGTGCAGTTGCTGGCTACGCAGTCGGCACTCTGTGGGGTACCGCGGAAATCAACACCACTGGCAAGATCATCAGCGGCACCATGTCCGGTCTGTTCGGCGTGGCTGTATCGAGCACTGTTTGCTCGATCGTTGATTGCTTCGTGAACGAGCCTAAGTAATACGGCTGCAAATAAAGGAGAGTCGCGCTCTCCTTTATTTTTTCTCTTAGAGGAACCAACCATGCTTCTTAAACTACGTTCGCAGATTGTAGCAGGTGTATCTGTTATCGATCAGATCCTTGATTACTTTCAGACCATGATAGTAGAAGCTGGTTGGCCGGAAGATATCCGATCCACCAAGGATATTATCACTGAGATACGCATTGTAGTAAGCAGCGACCAATTTGCAAATACTCTCGACAACTACTACGCGTTCCTTTACGTGGGAACTCATGAGAGTCTTCCTAGGACGTTCGCTAGCTTCTTCAGGCATCAGCCCTTCAGGGATTGGATTATCCTGCTTAAACCGAAGGAAAACCATTACGCTGATCCTGTTTATATTTTCTCCACCGTGCCAACTATTCATTAAAGAGCATCCCATGAAAGACAACGATTTTAAGAACCTGCCAGACCGGGATCTTGCAGACCTCCTCGGTGCTTACACAACTTCCCGTAGTGACATTACCCCGGCAATCTTCAACGGTGTTGAAACTCCGCGTGGTACGGAGCTTGTTGAGGAGATCCAGAAACGTTTGAAGGGAAGCACTCGTCCTACGCTAAAGCTTTACCCGGATGGGCTGCCACGCACACCGTTCACCCATCCGCTTGACGGCTGTTACGCCAAAAGCAAACTAGACGAGCTGGTTAAGAACGTACACGACCTGATGGCCAAGATGTACTGTCAAGGTTGTTATCCAAAGTGGTGGCCACCTCTGCTAACCGCACAACAGATGTTCGAAGAAGTCATGGGTGTGCAGTGTGCGGCAATGGACAGCAAGGACGCAACGTTTAACAATCACATGGTTGTATTCCCAGAAGAGGGCAACAAGGTACTGAAGGGAATCAACAATAGCGCCCCAGTAAGTCGATTCCGGTATCCAGTATTCTTCTTTGTAGCGAAGAAAACTGATCAGCAAGAGATCCTCGAAAACGAGTAATACATACCCCGCCTAGGCGGGGTAGCAACTCCCCTTTATTTTTTCGTTTAAAAGAATCTATGGGAGAGAACGTTTTGTTCTTTAAGCAACTATTCCAGCAACCAAAGAGAGCGTACCAATGAGCATCAGCAAAGATTACGAGCACCTTACCAATGGCGACGTAGCCGAGCACCTGGCGAGCCACCGTCTGGTTCAGGAAGGCCAGCGCCAGAAGCGCTTCGAAAACATCCGCCTACCATTCGGCAAGCAACTCACCGACCTCGTTCGCGAACGTCTGATCGCTGTTGCTGCTGAACGCACCGCACCAGCCGCTCCTGAGCGAGTTCTGGTTACCCTGGAAGAAGCCCTGGCCCAAGTCTCCGCGATCACCAGCCTGGACCAGCTCATCAGCGCCTACGCCACTCTGCTGACCGGTCAGGCCACTGATGTTGCCGGTGCTGACGAGTTCACCGCCGCACTGGACGAGCTGAAGACCCGCACTACCCTCACCGGCGCGACCGTTGAGGTTGAAGTACCTGGCCCAGAGCGTATCGTTGAAGTGGCGGCAAAAGGCCCAACCGACGAAGATCTGGTTGCGCGCTACAACAGCATCAACAGCCTCGAATCCCTCGAAGCTACCCTGAGCGCTGAACACGGCGAAGAAGTCCTGATGGCTCTGGTCGAAATGACTGACCGTGTGCGTGCTTCGGTTGCTGCAAGCCAAGCACCAGTCGAGAAAGTAGCAGAAACTCCTGCTGCTGAAGACGAACCTGCTGCACAATAAGCAACCATAAGGCTAACCCTCCACTCCTTTGCGGGAGTGGAGGGTTAGTTATAGCTGTTTCTTTTTTGCTACTTACTCTGGCTCTTTACCGCTGAACGGGTCAAACTTCTTCCCGCCTGGCGCTTTGTCGTCTGCTGGTGGAGCGTCGTCTTCCGACGGCTCATCCGTTTCAGCAGGCGGCGTGTCCGCATCAGGAGCCGGCTCACCAGTCCCATCATCATCAGGCATAGGAGGAGCATCACCATCGATAGGAGCATCAGTGTCCGTATCAACGGCGCTCGAATCGCCGTCCACAGGAGCATCATCAGGTCCAGGAACCGGGCTATCATCAGCACTAAACCCATCACCACCACCTTCCTCACCTTCAGGAACTTCTGGTTCAGGAGGCGCAAGTTTCTTCGCCAACTTATCAGAGTACTGTTTCTGTAGTTTCTTGTTGGAATCGGTAACCCCGTCAATGAGGTCTGCCACGAAGTTTGCAGTGTTGATACGCTGATGCAGCATCTGCTGTACCAGAGACGCAATACCACCACCTTTACCTTCGTTAACAATGTCATCAAACGGCATCGGCAAGTTAAACCGACGGAACGCTTCAGACGTCAGAGCCGACTTGACCATGGATTTGATCTCTGTCTCACTGAAGTCTTCCGATTCGATCCCCAGTGCCTTCAGGATCTGAGGCAGAACACCGTTGTTGCCCGCAGCCTCTTCCCAAGCCGCTACCAGCGCTGTTACGGCCTCCAAGCTATCCTTCAGCTTGTTAGTCGACTCCGTGCTGGTAGGCACTGGTAGGTAGCAATAAACCGAGGTAAAGAAGTCCGCCAAGATAACCTTGACCTTATCCTCGTCACTACCTTCCAGAGCTTCTTTACTGTCAGGTGCCCAGAGTTTCTTGTTGTCCAGAATGCACTGAACAAGGTCTTGCATCAGAGGACCGTTGACACGAGCGTGCTTACGCTGGAAGTCAATCAAGAAGTCACAGATCATTTCCTGCCAGTTGATCGCCTGGTTGAATACCATCTCATATTCAGTAACCGCTTCAATCTTGAAGTTGTTCTGATCGTCAGCCACGTCCAGCCATGCACGAGGCAGGTTGAAGTAGTTGGAGATAGAGTTCATTACTGCGTCACGGCTGTCCTGGTCCACAGCGTGGAAGTTATCCTTCTGTTTACCCTGGGTGGTGATATCCGGTGTCGGCAAGTGAACGTTGTCACCCGCGTTAACCTTAACCGACAGAGACGCTTCCCGCAGCGCATCCACTACCTGGGGAACCGACAGCTGAGCCGTCGACAGGATAGAGTGCAGCTTAGGGTTAGTGTCAAAGAAGGTGGCCCGCGCAATCGCAATGGTTTGTTCTGGGTCCGAGTCCTCCTTCTCGATGTTAATAACCATCTCGGTATGAGGCTGAGCGGCTTCCAGGTTAGCCAAGGCATCTGCGACGTCATAAGCCGCCAAACGAGCGATGTGCATCTTTGCAGCTTGAGTCAGGGATTGACCCACGCCAAGACGGTTGTACTTGATAGCACCGTAAGAGACAGCCTCACCCGGTACGTACAAGCAACGCACGCCCTGCTTCTTGAAGATACGAGACAGGAAGATCTTGTTGACCTCCTCATCCAGGGTAATGCTGATGTTCTTACCCTTATCGCTATAAACAGCAGAGATGAATTGACGAACAATGCTCTTCTGCGCCATGTCCGCAAACTCCGACATATCGAAGTCACAAGGACTACCGGACTGCACGGCTCGCAAGCTGGAGATCAGCGAGTTATCGCTACCCATCTTGTTCTTGTTGCCGATTGCATCCTTGTTCTTCGCCAGCGACTGGTAGAACTCTGGGTCATCAGTGTTCTTGAGGAACTCACCGGTCTCTGGATCGAGCAGGATAATGTAGTCATCGATCTTGCCATTACTGCCGTTGAAGTGGATCGGGAAGATCGCTTCAGAAGGGATGTGCCAGCTCAGGCCACGGCCATAAGGAGCCACACTCAACGAGTCATTCGACTTGATGAATTGCAGCGACTGAGAGCGGATGTTGCGCGACTTGAACACAGTAGCGTTCAGGTGGTTCAACTGGTCTTCAGTCAGGTTCTGAGTGGTAGCGTGCTCAGCCTTGTCCTTAGAAGTTTTAGGCTCCTTAGGTTCCTTCTTGCCCTTACCGCTCTTCTTATCTTCCTTGTCCGCCTCTTCCTGAGCCTTAGCCAGCTCAGCGTCACGGTCAGACTGAGACTTCATGGCAGAGGAGATGATGTTGTCGAAAGACTCAGCACCCATCACCGACTTGATGTCACGATCGCGCTTGGACTCCTGGAACTTCTGGAGGTAGAGCACGGCCGGGTTATCGGTAATGGTAATGCCCCAGCTGTTCTCGGCATCTTCCTTCGGGTCGAAGATAGGGAACTCTTCTTCGAGGGTATCAGCACCACTGGTGAAGAGTGCTTCCATACCGCCAACCGACGCAGCCTTAACAGTGGCATAAGGGTTGCGAACAAAACGACCCTTGTTACGGACCTTGGTCTTGCCATCAGGGGTAGCGATGAACTCAGCATCGAAGGCTGTTTTAGCCTTGAGGAATTCTTCGTTACCAGCACGTTTGGATGGGTCAAGTTCGGAGCCGTTGATCAAGTAATCCAGGCCTGGACGGCTCAGGTTAAAGATCGCGTAGGACCCGGTATTCCACATGATATCGTCGAGCATCTTCTTAAGAAGCGACTCGATCTTATAGTCATTGGTGTAATAATCGTCCCAGATGGCCAGTAGGCTGGTGTGCATGGCCGCATTTTTAATTTTGCTGCTCTGGGTGTCGTAGGTCAACATCTTGTCCTGCTTCCCGTTAGGGTAGAGGATGATCGTGTTCCAGATCAAGTTGGCCTTATCAATCATCGGCGTGATGGCCCGCAGGTCATATGCCGAGTTGATGTTGTTACTGATAATGTTGCTCAGTCTTGTAAGCTTGTATTCGTTGATGGTCTTAGTGCCACCAACTTCATCCCGATCAGGAGCGACCCCATTCTTGGGCGTTGCGTTGCGCAGGGTAGCTTGTACAGCGGGCGACACATTCTTGATATTCTCACGAATCCTGGTGTAGTCGACCGACTTGTTACCTCTAGTCGCGGCGCGCGTTGCGAAATCCATATAAACCTCACGAGTTAAACTATGAATAGTGTCGATCTGGATAAGTATCACACGGACACTTTCAGCCTAGTTCGCACCATGGTTATCAAAATCGAGGCCTTGGCCGAACGAGATAACCTAGTGTTGACACAAGCTGGGTATTCCGTCGCCTCGGACAAAACGACGTGGCGTTATTACATGAACCTCAATGGGGACTACCACGACACTGATACAGTGATGTGGATCAACTCCATTGATACTGGTGAACGGATTGTTTTCAACAAAGATAATCTGAAGTTGCACCTCGCAACAAACCGGGAGTACAGCAGGGGCGGGTATTGGTTTAACCGTCTAGCGGAAGACTACCCGGGACAGACTGCGTTGATTAACGGCATACTGTCACCGATCCCGTACTCTGAAACCATCGCGGCCAAAGACTATAAGATTCTGCGCTACAATAAGAATCTAGTGCTCTGGAACGAGGAACAACTGATCCCCAAATTGCAGCAGTTTGTTCTCAGCGATGTTAAGCAATCGTTCGAGTCAGACTACGTCACCACGGATGACTTGTTTCTACCGTGGATGCTCGAAAAGCTGTACGCCATGCTTATCGGGGCGGTCCATTCGATTCGCCTGGAAGACTGTTACACGCGGCATACCCATGAGTTCTTTATCTGGAGTCACATCGATTCCTACGGCGACTTCTCGCAGTACAAGGCGAGTTTGACCCGTACGCAAACGATGTGGTTGTTTCGTAACATTGCTTGGGTTCGCAATAACCCAGGTCAGCAGTATACGTTTGACAAGCTGATGAAGAACCTGTTGACCCCTGCCCGCATTCCGCTGGCGCGATTCGACGTGGTCAGCTCGACCGAAAATCAGCTTGAAGACCTGACGCCTACACCGCTGTATCGTCGTATGCAGATGAACCTGGTAGAGACCTACGGTCGCACCGCCACGTTTATCGACACCCTGGCTATGATCAACAAGCAACAGATCATGGCTAAGGATAACTACGACCAGACTGATTTCTACCTAGATGATGCCCTGGTCAAGGGTAAGTACAGTCTGCACTCGGAGCTGCCAACTAAGGCGCTTGAATCGTCCATGATGGACTACACCAACAAACACATCGATACATTGATGAAGACGGTGTACAACGAGTGGATCTATCTGGCAGGCAAGAAGGTCTACAACGGCAAGGTGATTACGGTAGACCCCAAGAGCGGTAAGCAGTACCGACTGCCCGTGGGTGATGCCTTCTACATCTGGAAATACCTGGTAGAGTACGCCAAGGGTAATGATCCCCTGGTGATCGAACCGGCCTATTACCAGAACGTGATGAAACTCAAGCCACCGACCATTGAGGAGATCATTGAGATCGGCGGTCCCGATTTCATCCGTCCCTATGTTGCCGCTGACATCCAGAAGCTGTGGATCCCTACAACGTCCTTCGTGGCACCGGATTATCTGATCCAGTACTCCACGGAAGTCTACCGGGCGATGTGGAACCACAAGAAGCTTTACAGTCAGTTCTATGACCTGAACAAACGGGCAAGGGTGAAGAACAGCTGCAAGCTGATGTACACTTCGGGTATTGTCAAGCTGACCAACTACGTGGATTACGACTCGCTGCTTAAAAACTACGAGTTGGACTTCACTGACTACACCGCCGCTGAAGCGCGTAACTTCTCCTGGGATATCTTTAAGCGGGTAACCGGGTGGGATACCAACCAAACGCCGTCGACACGGGTTAAGCAGAGTGATCTGATTGACATCATGTCTGAGTTGTCGTCCTACACGATCCATATCGTGAAGAACATCAATGACGGTACTGATGGGGTGGAATTGGTCAACGAGACCTTCATCGGTGATTCCCGTTGGGTGGGCCTCGGTAATGGTAGCTATGGCGATTTCACCAACGTCATGATTACCCAGCATTCCAACATGGACACCATCCATGCCCTGGAAGTCAATACCCCGATCATTAGCAACCCTGATCCGGTGTTGGTAGCTGACAGCGAGATGAGTATCAAGATCATCACGCACGACATCTTCAAGTCGGTTAACCTGAGTAATGACCTGCGACAAAATGCGCTGAAGCTGTATGACAACAGCTACTTCCGCATCCTGCCTGATGGTGCGCTCGATCCGAAGGTTATCCCTGGAACTTACTACGGGGAGTTGGAGCCTGAAGACGCGTACGAGATCCCAGTGACTTACTACGGGGAACTCTTGCCGGAAGCAATCGCACCGCTGCTCGTTCCACCTACCTTCTACGGCGTCACCGACACCGATAACTGAGGACAACACCTTGGACAATAAAGTCTTGGCGTTGGTCAAACAGCGCTACTGTGAAGACAAAAGGATAAAGGACCGTGATTCGGTTAGCCTGACATTTGCTCAGGTACAGCCCAATGGCGATCCTGTGTTCTATGTCAATGACGGCAAGGCTGGTCAGGTGTATGTCTACCCGCGCACGGACATGGGTGGTTTAACCGCTCACCGTGCGTTGGACATCCCCAAAGAGTACCGGCTGCAGCTGGAGAGTAACCCCAGTAAAGATTTCATTGCTGACTGGGTGTATCGTTTTACCGGCCATCGTCTCCTGGCCCTTGACATCCGTTATTTAACCCTGGAAAAAAGTGCAGTGGTGGTTACCTTAGCCCCAGATTCTATGCGCTTTAAAAACAGTTTCCGCATAACCCGACTATAGGGATTTTTGATTATGGCTCTTTCTGCAACCGAACTTCAAGACCAGAACCGCTCTGAGGTTCCTACCCAGTCGGTGACGAACACAGCCTGGGGTGGGCTGATTGCAAAATGTTCCAACACCAAACAGAACTTCCTCCTGCCGCAGTGGACCACCCTCAACGAGTTCCACAACATCCTGGCGGCGGAGTCCATCGGCGTAAAGAACGGTGATGACTTCACCCTGAAATACTTCGGTCTCGGTATCCGCGGTTCTGATGCGATCGGTACGACCCCACTGGGTACTACCCTGCTGAAGGTCAACCAGCACCAGCCGAAAGACGGTAACCTGTTCGTACCGATCCCGTTCATCTGCCGTCCAGTGGATGCTGACCTCAACAACATTAACCGTGCGAAGTACCGCATGCGCACCGTTGAAGACGTCAATGGCGTGGCCTACGCCTTCTACTGGCTGAAGCTGATCAGTTTCGCCAACTACAACCCACAAGTGTTGGTCATCACCCGTGATGAAGACAACAACGAAGATCCGGTTCCGTACATCCCGATCAAGGATGACCTGTTCAATCCACAGCCTGTGGACTTCACCAGCAACGGTTCCGTGCCGATCAGCAACCAGTACATGAACAACTCGGCTATCCTGGACTGCTCGTTGGATCAAACCGACCTGCGTGAAATGGAAAACGCCTGCCGCGTTAAGTTTGGCGACGCCAGCCTGGCTGCTCCAAACGAAGTGGGTATTGCTTACGGTGTTGATACCAAGGCCGACGGCTCTATCGGTCAGGGCGCTACCATCCGTTACGACGAAGTACTGAGCGCTGTGTATGCTCACTACGTCACCGAGCGTGATGCGCGTTCCTCGCTGAACAACGTGCGCCTCCAGTACGCCTTCGACCACGGTGCCAGCGAACCTATGCTGATCCACACCAACGCCACCACCGGCGTTTAAGGGAGCCACATCATGGAGTTTCCTGAATTCCTTAAGTGGGCGCATGTACCGTTGACTCTGGGCATGACCAGTGACGAGGCAATTACACTGGCGAACGGATTCTATCAGACGACTGTAGACGCGGATCAGTTCACGAAGACTCAAACCTTCTGGAACAGCGATCTCATTCTGCAAATTGATTTGATCGATCCTGAAACCGGTGAAGTGGTTGCAAGCCTCGTTAACAAGGCCTCCGCACTGAAGGTTATTGCTGAGCCTGAAGTACTGAGCCTGGGCAACCCCCTGGTAAGCGAGACCCCATTGGTTGAGCTGATGGGTCCGGTCATTGTGCTGGGTTCTGCGGTAGAGATCCAGTTCCTCGACGAACTGGGTGTGGGTGCAACTTACCCTACTACAGGCACCGACAACAATGCAGCCTTTGATCTGAAGACCCTGCTCAATGCGTATCAATTCCTGGGTGGCTGGGTTTCCGGCACACTGGGTGCGAACTGCACGGGTGGGTTCCGACTGGTGTACAAAGGTCCAAGCGAAGATGCGCCAGCAGAGTTTCCGATGGATCCGTCACCAATGGTGGCTGTTATCGAGATTCTGCACGGCGAACAAAAAGGATTCATATGCCTGAGGACGTAAAGTCCCCCGATGTGGTACGGGTCCAAGGAAACGACCCGTCCACTACCAACATGGGGGCGTTTATCGTAGATGTCAACATCGCCAAGCCTGCCCCTTTTAAGTTGCAGTATGCGAACACGATTTATGGCGACAAGGTCATCTACGATATTCCCGTGCAATACGACGACACTGCTGGTACGAGTGTCCTGGCCCGCAGCTATGGATTGGCGCGCGCTAACAATACCCTGATTGACATTTTCCAACCAGACACCGCCATCTGTGAAGATAACTTCCTGGGGATGTCGGCATTAACCTTCAAGCAGTTGATTCAGTTTGTAGGTCTGCTGACAGGTGGCTATATTGAGCGAGGTATCCATGTCAGCATGGTACTGCCCAACTTGGCCAAAGGTGTTGTGGGTGCCAACTTCAAGGGTACCCAAAAGGAAGACGTCCGCAAAGGGTTGCTGGAATTCCCTCTGTTGGACTGGAATGGCATTGATCTTACCTTAGCGGATGAGCACACCATCGATGCTGGTGCTGTTACCCTCTACCGTGCGATCCAGATTGCCAAGAACTTTGGAGTATGGAAATGACCGCTCAGGAGCCTACGGCCGCTTTGAATGACAAAGGTGGCCCAGAGTTGACGTTGGATGAGCAAACAGCTCCTACGGGGGTTGTAGAGCCCAAGAAGGCGGCACGTGCACAAGCTACCGGCGGGATTGAGCGTGAAGTCTTCGGTATGTGGTCTGTACTGTTGCGTAACGCTGGTGGCATCGCAGCGGCAATGACTACATGCATCATTGCACTTGTAAACGCCTACACCACTTACATGTCGGTAACCGGTGGAACAGGGTGGCCTTCCGAGACCACAATGTTCATTGCAAACATCGGTCCTATTGTGGTGGCATGGACGTTTATGAACTCCAGCAAGACTATCTCTACCATCATGCAAGTACGTGGTGTGAGCGATCGTCTGAAGAACGCCATGTCTGGGTTTGTCGCTAACCCAGATAACCGTCGGTCTACTGATGTTACCAGACCGGAAACACCGCCACCTGCTCCACCCGCTGGACCTGTACCCCCGCAATACTGACAAAGCAAACATATACCTAACCAGGAGCCCGCAAAGGCTCCTGGTTAGGCTATTACGCATTTACATCCCATTACTACCCATTACTTCCAGTGTCGCTGCGCAACTGCGGTGCTACGGTTATGCTACCCAGGGGGAGATCCCTGTATAGGAGGAGGGGGAGACGGCGCGATAGCTTTCTGAATAGCAGCCTTTACCCCTTCGGGTTTCAGGGAGTCACTCTTTTTCTCCAGCCCGGAGATAATAAAGTCAATATTCGAAACCAACTGCGCAATCGTTTGTTTGGCAGCCCAGTTATCCAGGTTCTGTTTATCCAACTTTTGTGTAGTCAAGATTAGTTGGGTGACAGTCATCTGGTAACAATACTTCTTGTCGGTTGCCTTAAGGCAATCGTTATCTTCAAGAAAGGCTGCCAAGGGCGCTGCAAGACTAATGGGGGGAGTCGGGTCCACCTGCCGGAACTGGGGTAGGACTGCCGTTAGATCCGCCCTGGTTCTTTCCAGCTGCATTCGGTAGCTGTCGATCTCCACCTGGATTGCTTGAGCTTGTAGATATGTTGACGCTTCGCTTACCGTCGTCTGATGGGAGCACCCCAACATTAATAACGGTAGAAGGAGGAGCAGCAGCACCTGAGTAACCAGCGCCGGGAGCTTCCAGGTTGGTAGGATCGTACCCGTACCGTTGAAGCATTTTTCCGTAAACATCATCGCGTTCACCTTTTTGCATATCAAGAGTTCGGTTCAAGGACTCCCTGAGCAGCGCCGACTCGCTGGCTTGCCGTTCGAAATTGTCAGCCGCACTTTTAAGCTGCTTGCTGACTTCCTGGAGAGTGTTAAGTGACTTCTCGTCGAGATTGCTGGAAGTCTGGCGAGGGAATGCCCAGCTACCTGCAATCAGAACGACGATGATCGCCATGAACAACATCGTGACGATACTGCGTAACTTATCCGTGAAGAACATATCTTTGATCTCCGCACCCATGTGGTTAGTCCTCTTGAATCAGACCACGTATATAAAGAAGATACCCTGTGTGTAGAGCACTCGGTTTAAACCGGTTGGTATACCCGTGGAAGACATGACCTTCGTTATAGGGCCCGGTAGTTTCGTTGACGTATTTCCGTTGAGTACCAATGTCTAGGTCAAGCAGTCTCCTGTTGATAATCTTGCGGGTCCAGTACTTGGGAAAGAGCCCACCGCCGGTGAGGAAAGGGAGCGGTCGGGTTTCTTCGGTGTGGTACGTGAATGGATACTGGTAAACTACCAGTGGTTTAGTCTCTACGTAGAGATGCGGGTTGTCCAACACAATCAAGAAGCTTGACTGGTCGGTCAGAAGCTTGGAGAAGAACTCTTCAGTATTGAAGAAGTCATCCGGAACTACTTTGCGCTCTTTGTCGATAATCGATTCCAGATCGATGTAGTCCTTGGAGTCGAAGATCCGGGAGAACCAGTCGACCATCTCCGTGTTAACGGCTACGGAGTTATCCCCACGCACTTGGAGGACGTCATTGAGGTACAGACGACCACCAATAGACGCCCACACTGTCTTACCTACCAGAGAGACTGGAGAGGTGACGTGCAGGAAGCGGTAAGTGTCGAAGGTTTCCAGTTGCAGCATGTCGTCGGTGATTGGATAGCACTTCAGGTTCGACACCGTGTTGAAGTTCAAGCTGTTGACGTGCAGGTTATCGCTGATGCGGAAGTGTTTACCGGCACCCAGCAAGTAGATGCAGTCAGTACCTTCAACAGCACGCACCAAATGGTTGTTAACAGTCCACAGGGAACGCTCAACCAGCTTGTCGTATTCAACAGCCGAACCATCGGTCTTGGTTACCCGGATGTCGTCCGCATTGTGAACAGTCAGCAGGTCCTGATGATCGTCACCCTTGCTGGCATCGCCTGGCAACAGGGAGAACCACTTGTACTGGATGTCATGCGAAGTGACGTAACGGTATTCGGTACCGGGTAGCTTGTTCGAAGTGATCAGTGGGACACTGGCTTTAGAGGTCAACCAAGCCTGAATCACTCCGGTGAAGGAAGTCAGTTGATTCTGGTAGTACGACGCATCCAGCGCAACCTCCTGGAAAGTCATCTCGTCGTAAATCACGATGATCAGATTATCAAACTTGGTAAAAAGGTCCTTGGTTTGAATAGCACTGATGTCTAAAAGTTCTTCTCCTCTGGGCACCAGTCGGTTGATCCCGACCGCCCGTTTATACGTATACATGGGGCTAGACTCCTTGCGATTCTATGAAAAAACTAGCCTCTACAGGCTACTGTAGAGGCCGGTATCACTATGTGGGGCAGGTCATAAGATGCCCTTTTTACGTCCCCAGGAGTTATGAAATGGCCGGCATTGTTTACCAATGGAACCCCTTCCAACAGCGCATCGACAACCGTATTACAAACGAGGTCATCAAAACCTCTACGGTAAACGATCGAGTGGAATTCATCCCACGCGCTGCCCCCTTCTTTTCACGTAACTTCCAGCTGTTTCGTCAGGGTACTACCGATCCTTTGATCCTGGGTTACGACTACTGCTTCGCTCACCAGTTTGTTGGATTCATCAGCAAGTACGACCGTAACGTGTTCGGTTCGGTGATCATCCTGCGTCCTGTGGCTGGCGATACACTGCGGGCTAGCTACGACACCATCGGCGCCGGCTTCGTACTGGACCAGGTAGCGTTTGCCGAGACGGTAGCCAATATCGTCAACGCCCCACGGGTTGCAGACTGGGAAGAACTGGATGGTCCTACCATTCCTACCGCGTTCCCGGCAGATCCGCACGATCACCCAGCCAGTCAGACCTATGACTACATGGAAATGATGACCGCTGTTAAAAGCCTCATCCTTTCGGTGACCGACAGTGTTCAAAGCACATCGATCAAAGAACTGCTGGAAGAACACCTTGCTGCGTCGCTTACCGAAGCGCATGCGGCGACTAAAGGTGATATCGGTCTCCCACTCACCCCCAATATGAAAGCAGCGACTGTGGCTGACCTGGTGGGCAGCAGCGGCAACCTTCTCATTACCATTGACGTATTGAAAGACGCCCTGCGCCAACTGAACGCCGGTACGCTGAACCTCAACTAAGGATCGGGATATGCAATTTCCTATTGTGCAACAGTACAAGACGGACATTGAAGGTAACAACCCGGAGAACCAAATCCGGGATGAACCTCGAAGTGTCGAACCGGGGCTGTGGACCCGGGTGATTGTGCCGCTCCACGCGCCTTTCTTTGTTAAATCGTTGGTCATGAAGAAGCCTAACGGCGAACCCCTGATCTACGACGTGGACTACCGTATCCATCGCTTGATGACACGCCTGACAGAACACTGTGCTGAACCAGTTGCTTGCATGATCGAACTGATTCCAGAAGATCTGACAGACGTGATGATGGACTACAAGGTGGTCGGTGAGTTCTCTCTGATCGATAACTCCATGTTGCAGCTCATCACGACTGCTGTGGATGACGATCGTCCTGTATGGTGGGAGAACCTCGAGAACAAACCCGTTGTGTTCCCACCTACCTTGCACAGTCACAGCCTGATTCGTGACATCATTGCCTGGCAGGACACCATCGATTGCATGGACATGTACCTGGCGATGAAAGCCGCCAACGGTCGTGAAGCCGTGCAGGTTCGAGTCGACCACTTCTACAACCTGCTGAGCAACTACATCAACGTCTATGGTCAGATGTTGTCGGAGTACCTCGCTAACCACCTGGATGCGTACAACGCTCACGGTCTTACCGCCGCCCAGATTGGTAAGGAGAACGTCGATAACTTCGCCACGGCTACCACAGGTAACGTGATGCAGGGGCGTAAGGACATGCACCTTACCCCGCTGGCGCTGGAGACCATTGTCGAGACCTTCGGCTTTAATAGCTCGGAGTTCCTGGCAGCTGCTCTGTTGCCATTGTCTCGTTTCGGTAACACCAACTTCATTCCTCCGTCGATTGACGGTTCGTTTGAAGGGCTGGGTAGCAAGGCAGAAACCAACGCCATCTGTCAGGAAGACGACGGTTCGTTGGTACTGGTAGGTAACCGTTTGGATGGTCGGGTTAACGGACTGTATTGCTCGGTGATCAAAGACTACGACACCCCTGCTCCAAAGCAGACCTTCTCTGCGTTTAAATGGACCCACCCGAAGTTCATTCAGGATGGTGCCAACGTTGACGTAGTGGTGTCTGGCAGTAACGGCGAAGCGATGTTGGTGGGTGACTCTATTACCCAGCAATACTTCATTGGCATCACCAACGGTACGATGAACCCGTCTAAGCACGTTTATTGCCGACTGGACATGGACCCGTTGCTGCAAGCTGTTTATGGTGACTGGGCGACTCGCAAGATGAGCGACGATATCCACCTGGCCAGCATCGCCGTTGTGGGTGAGTGGATCTACATCTTCTTTGCTCACTGGAACGGGTATGTGGACGATCCAGAAGGTGTGTGGTGGCCACGGAGCTACACTTACCGTTATTTCTTCCGGGTGCGTATCTCTGATATTCGCCTGCTGAACCCTTTGACACCGCAACGTGTCAACATGACCTTCCAGGATCTAGACGGGGTTCAGTGGAACAACTCTCCTGTGTGGCGCTGGGGTACCCGCGTAGCCAATGATCACGATCTCAGGAGAACTCAGAAGCTACTGTTCCCGCTTTTGCCGTACGACGACCAAGGTGCACGAGTTAGTTGGACACAGCTTAGCATCTCGACGCCTGCTCCTAGCGGCAAAACGGCACTGAAGTTCCTCAGCTACTACTACAGTGGTATGCTGGCGTCCGGTAACTACTGCTACGCCGACTTGGATGTGGCGTATGAGATCGATCCGAACACCAACGTGATGACGAAGATCTCCCAGATCCCACTCCCCACGATCAACTTCAACGATCCGACTACGTTCAACGGTCGAACTGGTAACTGGTCTGCTCTTTGTACGTCTGATGCCAAGACGTCGATTGCGGTATTGGACGACCTCACTGTTGTGAGCACACACAGCTTCAAGTACAACGGCTTCCCATGGTTCACTACCCTGATGAAAGCTGCCGGGCCTATCAACAAGTATGACTTACTGACCAAGACTTGGAACTTGTTGCCGATGTCAAGCTATACGTCGGCCGCTGAGGGTGTAGTTCCACCAACGGTTAACAACGTGTCCGTCCGTCCGCCGCTACAGTTCCCTGGAGCTGAAGTGTTCATGGCGACGAAAGCCGATAACTCCAACTTCCTGGGGTTGTTCATCAAACGGATCTCGGGCAAGTACGTGTACCGGGCTAACATCCAGAACTTGCTGGTACCCAACATCGTTTCGAGAGCGTTGACCAACAACATCCGTAAGGTGAACTGCCCGCCTGGTATTGGTGGTGCGACTGTAAGTGTTCCGTCGTCTCTTCTGGACACCTATGGTATCGAGATCTCCCAATCGGCAATGTGTCTGGGTGCGCAACGTCGTTACTTCGATCGCAACGCACAGGGTAACGCATGGAGTGCTCCAGTTGGCTTGGATGACGTTCTGTTGATCGGTGCCTGTAACTTCAGGGATGACGCCGATGGCACGACTACCATTGTGCCAACTCGCGAGCTGTTGTGGCCGTCGAACATTGTTGCAGCGCTCAAAGCACAAATCGAACGCCCAGACCTGTTGTCGTATTCTGGTAAGGTATTCGTAACGATCTTTGACCCTAACGGCGGATTGACAGCTAAGTTCGGCTGGCTGCCGACCCTTGTGATGGTTACGTACGTCGATCCAGTAAACTTCACTCGTCGTGTTACAACGATGTCGGTTTCTCCTACGTACAGTGAGGGTGGGTTACGGGCGACTGTCACTGGGTTCACCGTGCTCGATAAGGCTCATGGTTCTTTCCCTGGCTCAGCGTCTCAACAGAGCCAAGGGTACTGGGATGCTTGGATTACGGGCACTGACACGCCGGGCACTGTGGATGGTCTTTATATCCAGGGTAGCCAGTGCTGCTTGGTGTACCTCGATGCTGATGGTTCGTTGGACATTTACTTGGACCCAGCTATTCAAAGTGGGGCCTACAGTAACGTGGTGGGCATGGCGACTCGTGTTAAGTATGCCAACCGTGGTACTGGTCGGTGGACGACGTGCGAGTTCCCGAGTACTCAGGTGAACGTTCCGACATATGCGGTCACTCCGGATAACGGGATCAGCATCTGCTGGCACTACGAGCACTCTACGGGTGGCGCAGGCGTTATCCAGAAAGGCTCGGTGAACAACCCGTTGCTGGCGTCTGTATATCCAGAGGTTGGCTGGGTGATCTTCTTCCAGGCTCCTACGGATGCGGTGTTCCAGGGCAAGACGTACACGTTCCCAGCAGGGTTGGTTGACTTGCGGGATATCGATGCGTCTCCGGGCAACAAGACGTTCTACGTTTATGCTACCTTGGTAAACAACAAGCCGACGTATCAAGTGACCCTCCAGAAACGTTTGGAAACACTTACCCAACTCTGGGCCGCCACGGTGAAAACCAACGGCACTCAGATCGTCACGGTAGAGCGACTGAACGTGTTTGCACTGAACGGTCATCGTATCACAGAAGTAAAACGCGGTAACTCCATCCCGGGTGCATCGGGCTTGGTCAACGAGGAAGGTCAAATCCCTTGGTTCTACCCAAGCGAAATCCTTCCTTAACACTAGGTATAAAGGGGAGTGGGTCTAACCCTCCCCTCCTCTTTAAAAAGGCTATCGCAATGGATTCCATCCCTCTCGTAAAGTTTGACATTCGGGGAACAGAACCCGTCAACACTATTACCGGAGAAAAGTGGAAACTGACAGACAAGACCCTTAACTGGTACTTGCCTGACGGTGCACCTTTCTTCGCTGACACCGGCCTGGTTGTTATGCGCAACCAGAGCGGCGGCCTGCTGCGCCGTGATCGTGACTTTTACGTAGAAGGCGAGTTTGTGCCCTTCTGCGAAATGACTGGTCGGTCTATTTGTTCTTACATCCGGTTGTCTGATGCTATCGTTGCGGCTAACGCCTTCGTGACCATCGACTACCAAAGCCTAGGCGCCTACTTCGTTCCTCGCAGCAACCTCGAGGAATGGATCTATGCCATGAACGCGGGTAACGTGCCTATCCCGTGGAGTAAAGTGTTTGGTGTACCTCCGACCTTACCGCCGGAGTTGCACATGCACAACATCAAAACCGAGATCACGGACTGGTACGACTTTACCCAGTTCTTCCAGCAACTGGAAGGTATCCGGAAGTCTCGTGATTACACGTTCAACGATCAGTTGACTGCCGTAGTTGAGGATTCTTACGAGAAGCTGATAACCGCTCGCGACGATCAGTTGGACCGTTTGCAGCTGCACGACGGCAACTATTCCAACCCACACGGCATTGTTGCATTCGATGTCGACCTGGGCAACGTGAGTAACTACCGCACGGCCACGCCTGCTGAAGATATGGCCGGTGTAGCGAGTGACTTGTTCAGTACACCTTACGGGGTGATTCAGCTGGCCAAGACCTACGTCCCGAATACGGACAAGGCGATGCTCTCGGGTATTATGCCTATCAGCTCGTTCGGTGGGGAGAGTTTCATTCCTCCCAACATCAGCGGCTCGTTCGAAGGTTTGGGGGCTGTTTCTGATTGCTCGGCACTCTGTTTGGAAGACAACGGATTGCTGATGATTCTGACCAACCACAACGATGGTCGTTCAGAAGGGTTGTACTACTCGTACATCGAGAACTACGACAAAGGTACCGCCAAGTATGTGTACTCTGCTTTCAAGTACACTCCTGCTTCCTTGACAGCGCTGGGTATCAACCCAACTGCCGTCGTGGCTGGCAGTAACCACAAGGTTATCATGGTGGGTAACCCTGCCACTAACAACTGGTATGTGGCGATCACCAACGGTACGTTCGATCCAGCGTCGCATGCATACGTTAAGTGTGACATGACCAACGTGAACGCGTTGTTTGGCAACGTGCCTTACAACAGCCATGACAAGGCGACCATCCACTTCATGGGTGATTACCTGTTGCTGGTTCAGAGCACTGGCATCGGTAGTGATGAAAAGCACACGTTCTTCCGTGCACCAGTGGCTAGCGTTATTGCTGGTACTCAGATCACGTGGACCCGGTTGGACGTAACCTTCTCGGACTATGATGGTGTGGCTTACACCAACTCAGCGTTCTGGAAACCAATGGTTCCTGTGCAAGTGAACGGCAAGTGGACCAAGAACGGCCCTTGGACTTACCGCCAACCTGTTACTACGTTGAATAAGAGCGGTCGCACCGCGTCCCTGTCTTGCGCTAACCCTAACGTACCAGGTTCGTATCTGGTGCAGTTCCTGATTGGCAACGCGGGCGTCTACAACGACGGTGCAGGTACGATCATCAACATCACGGTGATCATGTCGATAGGGTATTCGATTAACCCGGCTACCGGTGTTATGACTCTGCTCAACAAGACACCGGCGTATGAGATGGGGTTCTCGGACACCACTCAGGCAGAGAAGAACGCCTATCTCAACGACTACTATGGTGGCTGGTACAACCCAACCATCCAAAGTAACTCGGCGTCTATCATTGTGTTGCCAACTGGCGAGACGGTGTGTGCGACGATTGAGGACGGTAACGACTTCCCAGCTGTGATCGAGATCTACGAGCACACGGGTAAGACTACCGACGCTCAACTGCTGGCTGGTGGATTGTGGAACGCTGTGGCACCTCCTGTAAACCGCAAGTACCTGCTACCTGTGTTGCGTTCTCCGTTGCTGAGCGGTACGTTCCCAGGGACGATGTCGTTTGAACCAGACGGCGAGCTGTATGGTGCTATGGAACAAGCGACCAACAACCGTAAGACGTATCTCCGTTTGGTAACCGGTGCGTATCAGACACGGGCGGGTATCACCAACCTGAAGCTGCCTAATCTGCAAGCACGCCCACTGTCTAACGCAGTGTATGAAACCAACCTGGGCTATACCGACGGTGTTATCGGGATGACCGGGTCTGCTGCTGATCTGACAGCACGTGGTGTGGAGATGGGTAACACCAGTCTCAGCACATTCGGTTGGAGTTCGTATATACCGGCCAGTAACTACTATCCGCGTAACACTGCGCTCCAGGCCGCTGCTGGGCACAACGTGTTGCATACGTTCCCTCGGACGACTCAGCGGGTACTGGACAACGTCGGTAAGAAAGCAACGTACAGCGGGGTAACCTTCTACGGGCTGCGTCAAGCGCTCATCGACAAGATGAAGACGTTTATCCCGGCTGGTTTCCAGACCACCAAGTATTGGGCGTTTTCCCTGCACATGCTGGGGGCTGAGAACGGTGGTATGTTTGGCGGCCTGAACGTTGCCGTGGGTGTGATTCACTTCGTCGACGCGGCCACAACGACCATTCGTACGCAGTTGGTATTGTTCCGTCCAGTGGTAGAAGCACCCAATGTTGACCACCCTGGGGTTTACCTGATCACCGATGTTACTGTTCTGGATACACCACCGCACTTCCGGAATGCTGTCAACGTCAAGATCAACGACGTTAACTTCCTTCTGAGCACCCGGGCGCACAAACCACGCGGGTTCTTCAACGTCTATCGCGATAACGGCAAGCTGAAGGTTTGGTTCACCTCGCCTTACAGCACGGTTACGACCTCAACGGTTTACACCAAGCTGTTCTCCACATTTGACATTGATCTGGCTACCAACAAGTTCTCGGGCATTTATGGTCAGGGGTCTGGGTGGTCGCAAACTGACCAAGTCATGATGGTGCCTAAAGTCGGGATGACTGATCTCACTCTGACCGGCACCACTCCTGATACCGTCGGGATGTCGTACGCGCCGGGGATTTACGCAGAGACCGGTGGTGCAGCGAGCATCTTCAGGAAGACCAACCCAGACACCAGCGTCACGTATTACCTGGGTGGGTCTGCTTATCCTGAGACCGGGTGGTCGCTGTTCTTCCAGGACAACATCGCGGTAATGATCAACGGGGCAGCTTATCGAGTGCCTGGCGGTACGTTGGACTTGCGAGACATCGACGCAGCTCCGCAGAACAAAACGTTTTACATCTACGTGACGATTGAAGACGACTTGCCTAAATACTTGTTGTCGACACTCCAACTGCGGAAGAGCAATGCCATGATGCGGGTGGCCACGGTTGTTACCAACGCCAGCTCCATTGTGACCATTGCACGGGAACAGCCATTCATGGTGGGTGACCTGCTCCTGAGCTATACTCGTGAGGGTGGTATCATCCCAATGAGTTCCGGCTTCCCTCAGGACGAAGGTTCGTTTGTCTTTGTGCGTAATGGTGAGTTGTTGCCTTAACACTTCGGGGGAGGTAACTCCCCCATTCTTTTTCTGCTCGACCATTGGAGAACGTCTATGATTATTCTGGGCGGGGAACCACCCTTCGTAGAAGAACCCGCTCCCCGGTTCGGGGCGGTAATCAAGAAAATGAACGAGTTCGTTGAAGCCATCCATGTGATGACTGACGAATTCAACAGCAACAACGAAGGCAAGCTACAGGTCATCATCGACGAGACTCAAGAGTTCGTTGATACAGTGGCGATTCCGGTAGACGCCCACTTGGCGGCACGCGGTCCTCAACATGGTGAGACCAAGGCCTCTGTAGGGCTGTCCAAGAAGGATAACTACCGAACCGCTACATTGGCCGAGCAGATTGCTTTCGCGCCTGTACAAGCCTTTGTAACGCCTCAGGGAGCCAAGGCCGCGATCCTCGCCAGCAACGGTTCGTTTGTATTGTCGGATTACCAGAACAACGACCTGTTTCAGTTCGCCTCGTTCTTTTATCCGGACTATTACCCGACGGTTGTACCGACGGTTAATGACCCTGTGCGTTATCTGGGGGCAAGCAAGAAAACCGGTCTGCTGATAAACAACGACGGTCTGGTATTCTCGCCTGTTTCGGACACTGCGCGTTACACCTACCAGTCGATCTTCACCTCGATGCCGACCGGTGTGTCTAAAGGCGGTCGTCTGGGTGAAATTACCAACCTGAATGCCAGCTACCTCACGGCCAGCTGGAATACGGTAGGTTGTGACACCACTGATGGAAAGGTTGCTTTCTTTAAGCCGTTGGCCGACAAGAAGATCTATCAGTACAAGAACAACCTCGCGATGCCCGGCAGTAACAAGAACTACCTGTTGTACAGCATGTCGGCTAACGCTGCTTACAAGGGTCTTGCCGTCTCCTCCTCCTTCGTTGGGACTGCGATAACCCTCAACCACAAGTTCTTCTCCACGGCTAACCCAAACACCGATCCGGCTTTGGGTGATCAGGTAACCGGAGCTTATCAGGCGTTGTTCGATCGATTCGATGCTGCGTCGTATTCGGGTCCTGCCAACGGTAGTCAGACGTTTGACCTCAAGGACTACGTAACCCTGCCTCCACAAGCCACCATCGAAATCTCTGGTGGTAGTCATGGGATTGTTACGACCCTGATGTGGAACGTGCCTAACGTTGAGATCTATTTGCACGTGGCTGTTCCTGTAACCGTTACCCTGAATGGCCTTGTCAGAAAGCTGGTCTTCAGTTTCATGATGTCGGTTGTTCCAGGTTCGCTGAATCCTGGTGGTAGTGCTGTCTTCAGACAGTTGGGAACCCGTGTCAAAGATACACTGGGTGCAGACCTCCGACCGGTGGCTCCTGCGAGCTGGCTTAAAGACGGCAACCCGTTTGACTTCTTCAACACCGTGCAGTATCCAGGGGTGCTGTTGAATTCGGGCGAGCTGATCAAAACCGCTTCGACTAAGCTGGGGACACGGGTTAAGCGTTTCGGTACGGACTATGCGGACGTCAAGGACTTCTTGCTGGCTGACCGTCCTACTGTCGATGCGCGTTTGGCGGCTACAGAAATGTATGCACCAATGCGACACGCCTGCTTTGGCTTGATTCCTGAACGGATCATTCCTTACTTCCACGACACGATCAACACCCGTTATCTGGTATACGGTGCGGACGAGATCACTGGTCGGTTCGGTTGGCGTGATTACAACTGGGCTAGCACCAGCATTGTCAGTACTCAATCAGGTGACGGTACCTTTGGTATTGCTCTACCGGGTCAGGCGCTGCCAAGCGACAACATCTCTGACATGCCGCCTGGGTTGTCGATCTATGTCAACAAGGTGGGCGTTGGTGCTGCTCCGAGTGCGTTGGTGTTCAACGAGGCCAACGGTTATGTCGGTAAGGCAAGCTTCCAGTACCTGAACGGCGTTCTGACGGTCGGTGCTGACATTGCCCTGTCGGTAGCCAGTCTGTTGGCGGTACGTGCAGCCAGCGGCAGTGTGATGATCCGTGCAGCGGCGGCTAACCCGTTGGTTAACAATGCGTTGCGGGTTCCGTCGATCCAGGTGTTTGCGTTGACGGCCAACAAAGCAATCGTGATGATCAGTGATGGTCTGAACTATGCTGAAGTGGGCGTGGTGAACTACGCTGTTGTTGGCAGCGAGTGTGTGTTGAACTACACCACAACGGGCGGGATGAAATTGTTCCCGGCTACACCTGCTGGGCAACCAGCGCTTTCGGGTAACCGTGCATCGTCTTCGGGTGATGATACCTGGATGAACTATTCGGACATGCTGGCAGTACGGGTGGACGCTAACACGTTCAACCTTGTCTTCACGCGTGCCTTTGGTAACATCTACGGTGACATCAGCTGCGTCATCAACGGTCTGACTACTGCGTCGCCTACGGTCACTCGTGGTAAGGTCAACACTGCTCGTTTGTATCAAGGGCAAGATGCGTTCGACACGGTAGAGGAAGTCTATCCGGCAATCCTCATCCCTAACAAGGGTGTGTACCAACACGAACCGACCAACAGCCGGTTTGTGACCGTGATGAATGAAATTGGCGGGACTACGAAAGTGGATCCTTTCAATATCAACGAGGCCGGGTGGGTGCGGTTGCCAGCGGGTGCTCGCTTCGTAGTGAACGGTCGCACCATTATCCTGGATCGAGATGTTGCGGTTCAGGTGGCTACTTCTGGTGTGAACTATTGCTACTTGCGTCGTGCGGGTACCAACTTGACGGTTATTGCGTCGAGTGTTCAGCGAGAGCCGGTCAACAACGAAGTACTGTTCGGGATCACCACCAACGGTGTCCTGGCGTTGCAGAAGAGTTACATCGTGATGGACAGTCGTTCGATCAGTGCGACTCGTCATGGTTCGGCCATCCCTTGTTTCATCGATGATGGTGGACAAGGTGTGAACCAGTTCTTTACGCATCGAGATGTGAAGTCGTAAAAATAACCCCTACCCCTACAGCCCCGCAAGGCTGTAGGGGTAGTAAGGTTGTTAACCGCCACCAACTGGTGGTCCCGTAACGCCGTCGCCGTTCTCAACGCCAATGTGGCCGTGGATATTAAGACTAACGGTTGCAGTCTGTACATCGGTGAGACCTTGAACAATACCGGTGCTGGTAGAGTTACCTGTACGGTTAGTGTCCCCGGTTTGGTCGTAGTCGCCTATCTGAGTGAAGTCACCAGTTTGTTCGTAATCACCCGTTTGCTTGGTGTTACCCGTGTGTTCCCAATCCCCTTTCCAGCGGGTCAACTTAACGTCAGCGTCAAACCGCTCTGCTTGTAGCTGGAGCAGTTCTGTCTTGATGTTAATCCCTTTAGTGGCAAAGAGGTTAATCAACTCAGGCATCACTGCGGTTAGGGTCTTCTTATCAATCTTGAAGATCGCCCCGTCAGCGTTGCTGTAGGTGAATGAGTGATTGAGTTCGTCCCAGACGATATACCCGTTCTCACTCCCACCAAACTGCATCACCCCATCCATCGCATTGATCTGGATGTCGAACGCTACCTTCTCACCGTTAGCTTGAGACGTTCGTAGCGCCATCAAACCTTCACGGGTGGAGATCTTCATCTGGTAGGTGTTGTTGATATCCCCTGGAGTGTTCTCGCTAACCTCAGGCGAAGCACTCCAATTGTAGAACACCGTCTCTAGACGCATGGTCTCGGTGTTAACACCATCCAACGTCCAGTACAGCTTGTTCTGACCGGGTACCTGGTAGATAGCCACCTTGGTACCTTCCCGTACGTCAGGCGAGCTGGTACGGTTACTGTCGGTCATGTTCTTCCAGACGGCTGGCAGAACGTTACTGTGCAACAGGTTGCTCTTTACCTGCTCCCCCTGGGCGTTAACGCTGGTGCGCTCGACCTGTTTAGGGTTGGCGCTGATACGACCGTCCGCATGGGGAAACAGACTGGGGATATAAACGAAGATCTGATCAGTATTGGTATCTTTGGTGGCCGCCACCACACCGATACCAATGCAGTGCATTATGTTCATACTTGACGTCCTATTCTGTAGACCCTTTAAAAATTTCTAAAAAAGAATTCATTATGCTACTTAAACTAATTCTAGAGAACTATGTTCCACTCTTGAGTAGCAATATTCATAAAGTGGAGCTTGACACCGAACATATGATCAACCTCTTTATCTCCCTGAACGGTGTAGGTAAGAGTTCGATCCTCAAGGAGATGAATCCGTTGCCGCCTGAAAACGGTAACTACCAGAATGGACGCAAGTTTGTTCAGTGGAAAGTGGGTAGCAAGGTCTACACGATGGATTCGTATACAGGCATAGGGAACGGCCACAGTTTTAAGATCGACGATGGGGAAGAACTCAACAAGAACGGCACGTACAGCGTTCAGAAAGAGTTGTGCGAAACACACTTCAAACTTGATAGCGGCTTGGTTAAGGTTATCAGCGGCATCCGTATTGTGGACCGTCTGTCAGCCATGTCGCCAGCTCGTCGTAAAGATGTCCTTATGCAGGTCTATCCGAACGACACCGATTATGCACTGGGGGTGTATAACCGTTTGAAGTCTGCTCGCAATGAACTGAAGGCCGCCATCAAGAATCAGGTAGCCCGTTTCACTGAGGAGAATCGCAAGCTCTCCTACATCAATGAATGTGGTGTGGATGAGCTGGAGCGTCGTGTTCGGAACTTGGACGAAGAGCTGAAACAATCTCTTCTGCTGCGTGGTAGTTTGGAGTCGGTTAAACTTGACCCTGAAGTACAGCGTAAGAAAGTTGAACTCGATATGCTGACTGATCAACTGTTAACCACCAAGCTTAGCGGGGCCTATTGGAGTAAGCGTGAGTACGCTGACGCTATCGCTCAAGCCCGTCGCATGCTGGAAGGTTATAAGGATCAGGCTAACGTGCTCCACGGGGTAATCAGTGAACACGCTGGTATGTTGGATGGCCTGGAAGAGTTCCTGAAAGACCCGGACACCTTTAAGGCTCAAACCAAGCACGTGAAGAGTGACATTGCTGAGACGCTGATCAAGTTGGAAATGATCGACCAGTCGCTCAAGCAGTATCCGGTGTTTAGCGATCCTGAGAGCCCGTTAGACGGCCTTGCACAGATAGTGTCGGCACTGATGCCGTTTCTTAATCGTGTGGTTCCTGCGAGCACTCAGGAGCTTACAGGCAACCAGTACAAGGCGTACCAGAATCGCTTGGAAGTTGTACAGACCACTTTGCGGGAACTGAACAACAACCTGACGGACTGGCAGCACAAGTACAAGCACCACGAGCAATCAGAATCAATTGAGTGTCCTGACTGTACCCATGAGTTCAAACTCGGGATGACACCCAAGCAAGTAGGGGAATTGAAAACTACCATCGACTACTCGTTAGCTCAGATCGAGAAGTTAGATGCCGAGAAGAAGGATCTCGAAAGTAAGCTGGAGAACGACTCGGAATGGTTTATCAGCATGAACCAGTTGTTCGGGTTCATTCGCGAGAATAGCCACGTTCGTATCTTGCCTGAACTGATCAAACAGTTTGAGGTGGGTCGTCACGCCAGCCCCCGTCTCCAGAACGCCTTAGAGCTTGTTAGCCGCAAAGCAGAGCTGTTAGGCTACAGAGACACCCTGAGCGAAGAAGAAAAGCTCCTGGATGCACGTATAGCCCTCCTAGACCGTAATCACGTCTTGGACGTTGCTATCTACGTAAGCACCACCGAAAAAGAGCTGGTGGCAGTTAATAACAAGATCCTTTTCTACAAAGCCAAGATCGACGCATTGAGTAATACCCTACGTGGCATTCAAACCTATGGGGAAGACTTAATGCGGTTGGAGAAATTGCGGTTCGAGATCTTGCAAGGTTTGGAGTGTGAAGGTAAGGTCAGTCTGCGCAGTGCGGTGGATAATCGCATCACTGAGTTGGCGGCTGATAAAGAACACTACATGGCCTCGATTATCAAGAGCCGGTCCCTGACAGCGGTGGTGCAATCCATCTCGGCTGACATCGATCGCTTGAAACGCCGGTTAACTATCGTTGAAGTACATATGGACGGTCTGTGCCCTAACAAGGGTTTGATCGGTAAACTGATGAGTGACTTCATCGGGGCCATTTGCGGCAACATGAATGCGGTAGTTAACAAGATCTGGAATACCCCACTGTTCATCAAACCGTGCAGCAAAGAGAACGGGGATCTGACCTACAAGTTTCCAGTGGTCAAGGGTGAGAAAACCCCTACACCGGATGTGTCAGATTGCAGTGGCGGCGAAACCGATATTTTAGATTGGGCTTTTCGCTTTGTGTTACTGGGGTACCTGGGATTCCCACTTCCACTGATTATGGATGAGGTGGGTCCGTTCCTGGACGAAATCAAACGCGGCAGGTTCTTTAACTTTGTGGAGGAATACACACAGAGTAACGACGCCCGCCAACTGTTCTTGGTGTCCCATTACTTTAACCAACTCGGGGTCTTCAGAGATCCTAACATCATTGCCTTGCGGTACGAAGGCCTTACCCTACCAGGCGAGGTCAACCAGCACTCAATAGTAATTTAAACCTATATTACTAAGTGGTAGAGACATAAGTGTCGTTGTCTCTTTTGGTTGTATTCGTACTGCAAGACCCTGCTTATGAAAGCCTACAACTTCTGGAAGAGATAACGACCATGCAAAGTGCACAAATCCCAATCATGCAAAACCTCGACGGTTCCTACTCGCCCCATAACCAAGGTTTGGGTCTGGCGGTAGTGACCTACAACTACGACATCAGCGGTAAAACTGCCATCATCAACTTTGCTGGCATGAACCAAGCGGTTGTTACCTTCGACGAGATGGGTAATACCGTAGTCTCGTACCACATGCTCAACCTGGGTGCTACCGCGCAGGACATGGCTACGGTCGAGAACATCGCCCGTTACCTGGGTTCCGCTGTCGCCACCCTTCATTGAGTACGCCATGAACGTAATACGGTTCTTTAAAACGGACCCTGACCAGTTTACAGAACCTTTTGAACCAGTGGTGACGCAATTCGCGTTGGCTGGGCAAAAGGTTCTGGTGGAGCTGGGTCTTATCAAGGATAACGGTCGTCTACACTTCTCGATCGGGAAGCGACTCACTAGCGATGGATCGCTACTAATTCTAGACCAAGTGCCCCTGTCGCTTGTGTCGAAACAGACGTTTGCGGAACGCCCCAAACGCTGGAATGAAAACGCCCTGTATAGCCAAGAATTCCTTCGCTATGCATTTGAAGGTTTTGTCGTCAATTCACCATTCGACGACTTTATAAGAAAGAACGTGAATCCTTTGGATATCACGCAGATGTTCGCCAAACTAAGGGACGTCAGTTCCCACTTAATAAACTTTCAACAATTGAGTATGGGTCATGAAAAAGGACGACGTGATTGCACAGTACAAGACGTTGGTTCATGAGCTGGGAGAAAACGCACACGACGTAGTACTGAGCGCGGGAGCTGCTGCTGTAATGATGGGCATCCGTGACGAGACTTCCGATTTGGACGTAGATGTACTGCCAGGGGTATGGAAGTGGGCGGCGATCAATCGGACTGTGCTCAAAAATGAAGGGCTTGCTGATCGGGTAGTTTACTCGGACACTGTAGGACTGCATGAACTTGATGAAGACCGGGGTAGGGTCTGCATTGAAGGCGTGTGGGTTTACAGTCCACGTGAACTGATCATGCAAAAGCGCACACTGACCAGGGCTCCTTGTCGGGGTATCGGTAAACTGGTGCGAGACGAAGTTGAAGTCGCACTCCTGATATCCATGGGTCATATAACTAAATTCACCGCCAAAGCTGTTTAAGGAAGTATTATGTTTACACCAGAACCCGACGTATGGCTGGCCGCCCAGCAACGTATCCTGAAACAACTGGCTATGCTGAACTCCCTAGGGGTTCCGGCTTATCACATGTGCCTTGGTGGTAGCGCCGCCATGGTGATGATGGAACTCAGCGATGAAGCACGTGATATCAACGTGTGGGTCAACTCGCCGTACTTCGAGCGACTGGCTGAAGATCACAAGGTCCTTGTACACCCGCTGCGTGATTCGGTAGTGCACATTCCCGATACCGAACTCTACGTACGCCGCCGTAATCATTACTTCAAGAGCCGTACGTTGGATGGCGGTGTTGAAGTGTTCGATGAACTGACGCTACTGCTGCACAAGCGTTCCAGTTACATCGAACCAGAACGCCCAGAAGAACAACGGGCAAAAGACTTCCGTGATATACGGATTCTGAACGACTTGCTGGCCCTCCGTAACAAAGTTGCATCCTGACGATTAGGCATTGGTGGGTGACTCCCCAGTGCCTAATCCACTATTACGCATTTTGGTTTTTAGGTAACAACAATGGATCCAATTATTCCGGCGTTATTAAGCGTGGGTTGCCTTGTCTATTTCATTGAACTGGTATCCGGTCCTTGGAAATGGTTAGATCGATTGATGGGGATCGATGACCATCCTTCTCCTGAAGAGATCGACAAGATCCAATTGGGTATCCTGCTGGAACAGAATGACATCAGCATCCGTAATGGCAGGGTGCTGTGCAACGAGTGTCTACGGGTAAGCTGTGGGTTCTGCAATAATGGGAAAGTAATCCAGGAGGCTCAACACCTTTTGGATCATATCAACGAAGCATGAAACAAAACTGTGCTGGGTATCTTTATGGTAAACACGCCAGGGTTTCCAGTTTAGGCAACTATAACCAAGGGACGTAAACTCATGACCACCGCAACTGAAAAGAAAGTAAATGCAATCGAAGACAGCGTTAAAGGTGAACAAGTGGCCAAAGCGCCTAAACCGACTGAAGCTACTGCCGAAAAAGGCAAAGGTGTTTCTGCGGATAAGCCTAAATCTGTAAAGCCGATGGCCACTGCCGACAAGCCTAAAGGTGTGGGCCCGTATTCGCCGGCCATTAAGGAATCGGTGGCCGATGCAGTTGATCGCATCAAGAAGGGTCTCAATCCGTGGCAGGGGCTTGAAGGTACCAAGTACTACACCAAAGAAGAACTGGCTCAACTGAAAACACCGTGGGTTATGCTGAACGGCGCTCTGGTTGAACCGACTCAGGAAAATATCCCTGAAGCTGGTCGGATGTCGATGCAGAACGGTCACACCTTCTGGCTCAACCACCGGGGGGCGACTGACGTCAAAGGCATGCCTCTCGCTCGTACCTTCACCTATTACGCTGTCGAACTTGACGGTGTGAAACTGCACCTGCTTCTGGATGAGAAGTCCTCGTGCCAACTGGGTGCTGGTGGGAACTACCACCGCGGGCCGAACTACCCGGACTACTCTCGCAGCGGTGTTAATCAGGTAGTACTGCTGAACACTGACAGCGCCCTTGACGTGTTCTACGGTGAAGTGCTGCTGGAAAATCAGTCGACACGTAACTGCCATTTCAATAGCTCGACCGTCAGTTCACAACCACGCCACTACGACCCTTCCCGTGGGTTTGCGCCTTGGCTCACCTCGCACACTGCCAAGCGCCAGGAATTGCGCTATTCGACGCTCTACCGCTCGTCGGTCTACAACAGCACCATAACCGATCCGGTTAACCTGCGTGACACCACGGTCGACGACAGCTCGATCAAAGCAAGCGAAGGTTTCCTGGCAGATCAATCGCGGTTGAAGAACTGCACGATCAAAGCCCATCGGGCGAAGCTGAAGTTTGCTACCCTGAGCGACACTCGCATTCCTTCGACCGGACCAGTGTTGATTGTGAACACGGTCATGAAGGATGAGTCTCTCAGCGAGAAGGCGTTGTACATCCCCAACAAGTTCTGCACCATGAAGATCGACCTGCCGCATGATCACATGTCCATGCGTCGTGAAACCTTGACGAAGTTCGGTATCACCATCGGCTATCGTCAACCGGTTGATCTTCCGCTGACCGCAACACTTGAAGAGATCGACACCAAGGTGCGTGAAGTACTGCGTGATTCGAGCTACCACAACCCACTCGATCCGGACATGAAAGACCCGGTTGTCAACAACCTGATCCATTATGTAGTGCAGTCGATTCGTTCGCGTCTGCGTGTGATCACGATGTTGGACAGTGCTGTGAACACAGCGCGCGTGGTTACCGGTGAAAGCTACCGTGAGAACTACGAAGACGATTTCGGCGATTACTCCCGACCGTTTTAATCCTTAGCCATAGCCAACCCCACTAACCCTGGGGTTGGTTCAAGAGAATCGTTATGAGCAAGAAAGAACCCCCTATTACCTACAAGGTGCATACGGATGGCAGTGCGCTGGGTAACCCAGGTCCTGGAGGTTATGGGATTGTAGCGAGATGCGGAGACGAGGTTGTCACACTCTCGAAGGGTTACAAGCGTACGACTAACAACCGTATGGAACTGCTCGGGGTGATTACAGCTCTCGAGGAGTTTGCTAAGCCGGGTGTGTTGTTTGAGATCACAACGGACTCGATGTACGTGATCAACGGCGCCACCAAGTGGATCAGCAGTTGGCAACGAAGCAACTGGATTACCTGGAAGACCCAGGAACCGGTGAAGAACAAAGACCTGTGGCAGCGAGCAGCTCCTTTGCTTAAAGCTAACAAGATCAAGTTCTTCTGGGTCAAGGGTCATACCGGTGTACCAGACAACGAATTGGCGGACAAGCTGGCGGTAGCGGCGGCTAACAATCCGACGGAAATCGACGAAGGCTTCTTGGGGTAATCAAAATGTCCGATACTAAGTGCGCGTTTAAATATGTCGTGTTCCTGAATGGTATCGTTACCCATTTCCGCGACATGACTCTAGGTCGTGGTAACAGTAAAAGCATGACGCAAGTGGCTGAGCACCGCTTCTCTCGCTGTATCCAGCGCATCGTGGTGACGAAGACCGTGCCGTCTCCTCTTCCACTGACGCAGGAACAGCTCTACAGCATGCGTTTGGATATGGCCGTTGATGAGGCCATTGCTGACGGTAGCGCACAAAAGCTCTTTTCGAAGTACGCACGATAAACAACTATCATTAGGGGACGTGGGGCAATGGCTTTGAATACCGATATGGAGCTTAAACCAGTTCTGTGTATCTATCACAAGGACTGCCTGGACGGCGTAGGCGCTGCGTGGGTTGTGTGGCGTCACTTTAAGAACCTCGGTATCAAGATCGAGTTGGTGGCTGCTGCGTATAACAACAAGCTGCCGAATGTCGACGGGAAGATGGTTTACGTGGTGGACTTCAGCTATCCACGTGACGTCATGCTGGAACTGCTGGAACGTGCGCACGACGTGGTTGTTCTGGATCACCACACCACCGCGAAGAAAAACCTCGAAGGGCTCTTTGTTATCGATGAGAGTCATTCCGGTGCTATGCTGGCCTGGAAGTATTTCAACCATACTCCTCCGCCAGAAGGTTTGCTGTACGTTGAAGACCGTGACCTGTGGAAGTTCAAATACCCTAACACCAATTACTGGGTAACCGCGGCCTTCTCCTATCCGTTCAACGTCGAACAGTTCGACGCGCTGATGAACACCGATCCGCTGGACCTCGTCGCTGAAGGTCGTATCCTGCTGCGTAAGCACGAACAGGACACCGACCGCGTGTCGATGAACGCTCGCATGATGAAGTGCCTGGGCTACGAGGTTCCGGTGGTCAACGCCAACATCTTCTTTGCGTCAGACCTGGGACATATCCTCTCCAAGGATTATCCGTTCGCGCTGGTCTACATGGACCTGCCGAAAGGTCGCAAGTACTCCATCCGCTGCCAGAAGGGTCGCATGGACGTTTCCAAGATCGCTGAATACTTTGGCGGTGGCGGGCACGCCGATGCATCCGGTTTCACCATCCGTTACGACGACAAGCGCTTCAAGCGCAGTCATGAAGTACTCGACTACTCACTTCGTGACAAAATCATGGCTTTCGCAATGAACCCAATCCTGGGGTTGAAACTGCTACTAAGGAAGAAATAAATGCGGGCAGTCAAGTTCTTTCGCCATGCTGGTATCTGGCGGTATAAGGAGATCGGTAAGGACGTAGCGGATAAGGTAGATACTCATGCCCTGGAAAACATCCTGGGTGTCATGGGTGGTCCGCTGGTATACGTATGCCGTGACACCGGTAAGCCAGAGCTGACCAAGTTGCGTATTGAAGTGCGCAATGGTTTCATTGTACGTGCATCTGTCGCAGAGCACGATGAAGTTCCATTCTCCCAGGGCACGGAAGTAGAAGAGTTCTACATTCGTCCACTCGCTAATTAAGAGTTAAATCTCATGGAAAGCAAGTACCTGTTTGAAATCGAAGAAGACCTTTATTCGCACCGTATCCCTGACGATGAAGTTTGGGCTGCTTCGATTAAGGCCGCCTGCCATCGTTTGAGGGCACGCGTTGGTTCTGGTAAGACCATGGTACGCGTGGAAGTCAAACGTATCAAGGACTAGTCACATGGAATTGAATTACAGCTACATCAGTGTGCAGCTCAGGAGCGAGATGCAGGCTGAGGTTATCTCGACGTTGATTCTGGCAGGTATTCCTCCAGAGGCGAAGCACGAGCTGCATTGCACCATGATGTACGACGATCGCGATATTGTTAAGCCGTTGTGCAGTCTGGCCCCAGCGTCCCAGGAATTCAAGGCGAACATCATTGCCCTGCAAACCTTGGGCGATGGGTTGGTGTTCAAGCTTACCAGTGTCGATATGCTGGAAGAGTTCCGCCGCTTGAAGAATGAAGGTTACGAGCATTCGTACGGTACGCCTTTGTTCCACATGTCGTTGAAGTATGACTTCGACAAGTATGACATCCTCGCAGTCAATCAGGCTTTTTCTGAGTGGGGTGGTCGTACGTTGATTTTCAACAACGAGCAGTTCGGCATCAAGAAACCAAAGAAAGTGTAACCCGGTACTACTCCTACTCCCCGTCAAGGGAGTAGGAGTAGACTACCTTTATTTTTTGCATTTTAATTTACAGCTTATTTCAGGACTACATCATTCGTGTGTATATTCAACATAGTTCTCTTGGGAGTCCTAATATGAAACATGTATTTATCCTGGTGGGCTTAGTCTGCATTATAAGCTCCTGTGTCACAGCTGTTGTGTTTGTAAGCGACACTGAACTCGAAGGCAGTTCCCGATATATCTCTCGGGGCATTAATAGTGCCATACAACGGTAATGTAGAAATTTAAGATACAGTTAGTTTCACGTCTATATTACCTGTGTGATTATTCAATAAAGATTATTCGCATTGACGGATAATCGAACCCACTTGATAGGAGTACCGCTATGAACACTCAGAACGAGCAAGTTAAACAAACCGCCGACATGTTGGTAGCGGTAGTTACCAATCTTCGTGCTGAAGGTGCACCGGAAGCCATGTTGTTGGCTTACCTTAAATCGGTGATGCTCGATCAGGCTCAAGTTCACACTCGTGATCGGCAGCCTGTGCTTCAACTGGTGAATAGCCAGCTCGGCACTAAATGGTCCTTTAACCAGGTCAAGAAAGCCGAAGAGTACCGTAAAGAACCTGCACCAGTTAAGGTGCAAGAACTGACCGGTACTGCACAGGTCAATGTCTCCGGCCAACCAGCTGAAGCTTCGTTCGCGAAGGACGGTCTGGTTGGCGAGCATTTGCACCAGCAGCAAACCAACAACGCAGAAACCTCTGCTCCTGACCAAGCCGGTCAAACCAACTCCAACACTACTTCCAACACTTCCGAGGAAAACAACATGAACGCAAAAGTAAACGATACCACCCTGAACACCGCTGACTCCGTAAAGGGTTTCGAGCTGGCCATGGGTCTTGTTGGTCGCACCACCCCTGCGCTGCGTGCTGAAGGCTGGGCTGGCTACATTGCTACCTCGCCAGACCTGACTGCTCAGTGGGGCGCATTCCTGGCCACCGCCGACCAGACCAAGTCGTTCGATGAGAACTTCGTGATCTTCGGTGAAGGCCTGGGTGAAGAAGTTGGTTCGCCAATGGTCCAGGGCTTTGTGCGCTGGTGCTCGGCAAACCAACCAACTGACGGTTCCCAGTACTCCGACAAGTCGCGTTACAGCCTGATGGGTGATCGTGACGAAGGCATCCGTACCAGCTGGATTGCAGCAGGTTCGGCGGTGATCGGTGGCGGCATGGAAATGATGGCTCGCGGCGGTCTGACCGTTGGTTCGGGTATCGGCACTGTGGTCGGCGGCATCGGTGCGTTCTTCGCCGGTGAGCAAGTTGACAACATGGTCGAAAGCCAGTTCGGTCGTTATGTTGCTGGTGGTCTGGTTGGCCTGGCATTCGGTGCAGGCGGTTCTGCACTGGGTCGCAGCCTGATGCCTGGCAACAGCCTGATCGAAATGAACAACTCGGAGCCGGCACCTGCCAAGCTCGAAGCTCAGCCTGCTGCACCGCAAGGTTCTGTTGGCTTCTTCGGCATGTAACACGGCCGTAGCTGTAAAGGGGGTCTTCGGATCCCCTTATTTTTTATTAGCACCAAACCCTTTTGTAACACACAATACATTAACTCATTTTGAAGGAACAAAATCATGACTACAGCATTCAAAGTCCACGACAAAGTAATTGTGGCAAACGAAGAAAGCGTTAACGCCAACCGCCTGGTTGAGCTGGTAGCGTATGTACAACCTGGTAACACCGTGTTCCACTACGACAGCAACTTCACCGCCGGTAACGAGGGTGGTTGGATCGTAACTGCACAAGACCTGATCCACAAGACCAACTTCCGTGGTGAGATCATCAGCGACTTCGCCTTGGTGAAGCCTTCTGATATCCGTGAACTTGGAGCGGAGGAAATTGCCTTCGTCCCAAAGCGTAACGTGAGCAGCAACCGCTACATGGCCGCAGCCTAACATTGTTTTACTGCTGAGGCTATTTTATCCCTTACCCCGCATTAAAAAGGATTTACACCAGTGGTTAACAATCGGCGTATTATCTCTCCCCTTCCTGCTAGCATGTATTCCTCTAACGGGAGTGCAGACTATCAACGTTACATTAAAGGGGTCGGACGACCTGCAACAAAACCAAGCCTACTGAAACGGTTCCTTAATTGGATCTGGGGATAGTGCGGTACTACTCTCTAGGCTCGCCTAGGGGGTAGTGCTGTTCACATACTTTTTAATTTTTTACAAACCTACATTACTAGGGCGATGTATGAGCAAGCGCGGATTAAAACCTGGCGACATTTGTATCATTGTAACTAGCAATCAAGCTCATACTGAGAATAATCTTGGGCGGGCTGTCACACTCGAAAAGTTTGTTCCTGCTAACTCTGGGCATCTAGAGTTCAGGGGTTCCCGTTATCAGTGCATCTCTGAAGATGGCTGGATTGTAAGCGGCGAGGATCTCTGGTCCTGGACAATGGCTCAGGGTTATCACAAGCATGACCATACCGGTGTTTATGAACATCGCTTAAGAAAGATTGGCGACAAAGATGGCTTCAAAACCAAATCAACTGATAAGGAAGTAACTGCATGAAAATTATTCCACTGCTCCCGTTCTTTGATCTCTACGCTGCCACTTACAACCAGCAAGAGCTGTATAAAGCTATCTGTGAGGTACGCAACGAGCGTAATGCCATTGATATTCTAAATCGAATGGCACCGCACTTGCTTCGTGTTACCACGCCGGCTGGTTCGGTAGTTTCAGATGACACTGTGCTGACTCGTCTGCGTAGCAACAAGGTTGATGTTGACTTGATCCTGGACAGCACCGGCATTGGTGATCTTGGGTACAGTTCTTGCTGGTCAGGTGAGGGCTATGCGATCGCCTTCAAACGCCGTGAAGACGGTGCTGAAAAGTACTACGACCCAGAACCAGCAACAGGGAACGACATCGTGCTCAAAATCAACTTGAACGATGTGTTTGACCATGAAGCTGAAGGTCATGGCGCCGGTGCACGAGCCACGCTGTGTGCCATTGTGCAACATGCGCGGGAATCTCAGGAATGGCCTGTTACTGAAGCGTCGATGGTAAACACGCTGGCCAACATCTCCGATCGTTTCGAAACACTCCGTCGTCAGCACAGTGGTCATCACGCCACGCTGGTTATCGAAATGCCTGCTGTGGAAGACGGTATTGCAAAATGGAGCGTGACTCTGGGTGATCCAAAACCTGACTACACGTTTAACCCTGAGTCTTATTACTCGCGTTCACGCGAACAATGTGATCCGTGGGGACATGTTACCAACGACATGCTCGTACACCTCCTGGGTCATTTCTCGCTGACACAGATCTTGCCGCTTCAGCAGTTTGGTAACCGTGTCCAAGTTCCAGCGGGGTTGGAGTTAATCCAGCTGATTCAGTCGCGCCTGTGCCCTCCAGACTATCGCGGCGGGCAGCCAGTCTTTACCAATCAGTTCGGGCCACGCTTCGGCGGTCAGTTCAATCAGATGCCTCCGATCTGGGGTGACGGTAATGCGTTCAGTGGGCATGGGATGATCCCTGTACCGTGTTTGCAACTGCACTTTCTCCTCAGCGATTTCAATTCGCTGCAAGACTTTGCGGAAGGTGTCCGTAAATCGGTTACCAAGCAGATCGGCGTAAGCATGCACCCGGACAACCGTGAAGCGTTCATTAACGCATTGCTCGGTCAAATGACTAACGTGCTAACGACCAATCCTTTCCCTGGCAGACTGTCTGTCGAGCAAGTGACTCTGGAAACAGGTCGTCCTGATAATTTGAGCAAAGGCCTGGTAGTCGATCAAACGTATACCAACTGGATCCTGTATCCACGCACTGACGTTGTAGATGGTCAGTTCGTTGCGCCAATCGCGTGGACTCGTTTCGGCGGCAGCAGCATGATGGGCTACCCGCGTTCAATGTACTAACCCCTATACGGGTCGTAGCTAATACCTGCGACCCACAACCCTTTATAAGAGAAGATATCGTGGATCCAATGGAAATCGTAGCAAACCTGTCCCCAATCGAACAAGAAAACCAAGTGTTGGAGTATTTCAAAAATAACTTCACCACTAATCCTAAGAAGCTTTGCAAAATGGCAAGGCGTATTTGGGACGACCAACCTGAGTTCATTCAGAAAGGCTTGCTGGAAAACATCCTCACTGCGGCTAACCCTGCAAATATGTTGAGGGAGTTTTTCCAGATGATGACCGAGTGGAAGCAGATCGTTCCTGATCTGATCGCCGATGGTGCGCATGGCATGATTGTCGATAGCAAGAACGTGATCTACGGCATCGAGATCAAGGCCAATCCAAAATGGCTGCGTGAGGGTGACCGCTGGGACCTGGGTCAGGAAGCGGATATCCAGGACGAAGTCATGAAGCAATGGATGGCTGATCAGGGACTTAAACACTTCCACGGCAAGATTGCCTTGTTCGATGAATTTGGTTTCAGTGGTATGGCCCGGGAGATTTATCTGTGACGGACAAGCCACAGTACAACTACGATGTGGCCAAGATCGTAGGCGATGCCATCGGCGAGAAGCTTAAAGACCTGAATAAAGAACACGTCATGGCGGCCATCGAGGAACTCCTGGATGACTACACCCATGGTGTGTTTGGTGTAAGTGTTATTGATGCCTTGCGTCGGGTTAAGCTGCCTGAGCAGGGTAAGTCGCAATGCATTCAACCGTTGGCTGGTGGTCGTGCCGTTTTGTTCTCGGCTTATGGTTTCAACGTTAAAACTGACCACAACTGCAAATGCGGTCGTGCGTTCCTGGTACTCGACGAAATGACTCGTCAAGACCGTGATGAAGAGTTCGAAAAGGGGGGTTAATATGACAACTGATCGTGCGCTCGAACGAGCCAAGCTTCTTTGTGTTAAAGCAGGGTTGAATCCTGAAGGGCTACAGCGGATGGACAGCGACCAAGGTCATTGCTTCATTACCGCAGACTTCAAACACGGCCTCACCCCAGGTTACGATGAGTTCCTGGTAATGAGTCCTGAATTTGTTTCAATGAAAGACCTGGCTAATCGCCGGTTACCGCAATCGTTTTATACACCCAGGACGGATGATGCTTTTGAGTTCAGCGGCTCCTTTGATCGTAGGAAACCTACCGTATCTCACGCTGTTGACGGGACGGTGGATCGCGACCAGATTAAGAGTCTCGCTAGAATGTTTGAGGGGTTTAGCTTTGGCCGTAGTGTCCCGACTGCTATTGGGAATGAGCACGGCTCCAGGGATCGCTATGGCAATGTTCTCCTGAATCCCGCTCTCTGTCCAACTTGTGGGCGTGAAGATCCAGAGCCTGCTTTCCATGAGCCTGGTAACCGTCGTATGTTGTGCGCTACGTGGTTGGCCTGGTATGCGGAGAAGTATGACGTAGCCCTGGATGAAGCGTGGAAGGCTGGTGCTAAAAAGGTTATTGAACTGGAATTCAGCGAGAAGTCTCGTTGGCGAGTAACTGCTCGGCCTGATCAAAACGATCCCCGTTTGGTAAGGATCAAATACAACGACAATTGAGGTGACTCCAATGAACGAATCATTATTAGACCGTCTGGCTGTAGATATTCCCCTCACGCTTGATTCGGGCAAGCAGTTTGTAGTTAGGCCCGTACCAATTGTGTCGGCGGAGGGGTTTGCTACAGTGGGTATTACCGACCCTGATGATCCCAAACATGGTGTACTGGCGCTGATCGAGGTTAACCTCACCACGCCTACTATTGAAATGCTCATGACCAACTTCGAACCGTCTGATGTTCAGTATCAGATGCAACGTAACCGGTTCGTTCATTGGAAGAACCCACTAAGCGACCGCCCTCTGCGTGAAGAACTCTGGGGCAAGTTTGCAGACCACCTTGATAAGGGAATGAAAGATGTCTGAAGTACAACAGTTCTACATTCCAGCTGAAGACGAGCCAAGTGTCTTCAGCTCTTCTGTTAATGTTCGTGAGCACGGTAGCGCGAGCTATAACGATGATCAATGGGGTTGGCCTCGCTGGTTCGACAGAAAGCAGCAGGCCGCCTACTTCGCAAGCTGGAGGGAGAAAAACCCTGGCAAGCCGATTACTCACTGCCCACCATCGTGGTTTGCTACACATGACCCTGCGTCAATGGGTATCGGACTTATCGTGCGGTTGCGTGAAGAACTGAAGTCGCCTGACTATCCGGTCTTCGATCCAGCACCTGCCATGTTTATCGGCGACACCCGTCAGATCAGTTTGCGCTGGGTACTGCAATACGCTAGAGACAACAACATGTCTCCGGAGTCTGCGGTACTTGTTGCCGAACATGAGCGTGATCTCGGCGGTCTAACCCTGGATAATCAAACATACTGGCACGATCGCTGGTGGAAGGACATTATGGAGTTGCCGGGCATTGGCTACCCCATCTGGCGTTACAAGGTCGGTCCCGAAACTGTGGCGGTTCCGTATCTACTGTTACCGGGTCCTGTGAGCGAGTCAATTGTTATCGTGCGAGTACACGAGAAGAACCCGAACATCACCTACAAGCTGGTTACTATTAAGCAGAAGGGTGGTGAAGTGGTCGGCGAATTCACCGGCTATGAAGGGTTCGACCAAAAACAGTTGACTGCGCTGCTTCATACGTTCTGGGCTGGTTTCTAATTAGGAGAAAGTCGTGGCTAAGAAAAGAACATTCGGGGTAAGTCCCAAGGGTGCGCTTATTCTCCGTGAGCGCGAAGAACAACGTCGCCGCAATCTCCCTCGGGTTGCTGTTAAGCCTGATGGCGGGGTTTATATCCCACGTAATCCTCTTCTTGAGATTATGCGTGAGTATCCCATGATAACCCACGCACTTCCACCTGAAGCGCTGGCAGCTGTCAATCCAGAGTTGCTGGAGCTGGTAACCAAGCAGATCATGGATCAACCGTTGTGGGTAGGAGCGCAACCCTTCCAGGTTGTTGTGGCAAACAGCCCGGTGTCTTTGGAGGGACTTACCTCGGCTATGACATTTGCCGCGCTTGGGCTGGATACCCCACCACCTCTGGTTACCCACACTGTAGTGGAGACCGACACCACTGACTCCCTGGCGGCGAAATTTCTGGAGTCGTGGGGTGGCCTCCCTTTTTTAACCAAGTCTCAGGTTGAGGAACCTGCGCGACGGTACAAACTGCGTAAGGCCAACGCACGGGCTGAAGTGGGTCCCGCTGATAACAACTACCGTGACTTCCACGACACGATCCGTTCGTGGTATTCCAGGGATGCAGAACCGCGGGAATACCGACTTTACACATCAGAGGTGAAGATGTGTGATAACCTCGAGAAGCTGACGAAGTATTTTGGCGACTTCAAAGAACGTTCCGGTGGGACACGTTTGAGCGGTCTTGAGGTTACAATCGGTTGGGAGGCGGATGATCTGTTTAAGCTGTTGGTAACGGAAGTCTTCTACCACGAACAGGTAATGCTGTTGTTGGAAGTCGTTACCACCGCCCCCAATATGCGACCGATGGGATTCATCAGGTACTTCAAGGACCCTGGTACGCTGAAAGCGCGTAACGACACCGAGCGGGATATCTCGTGGTCGTTTAACGTCTTCTTCAGCGACCAATTCGTATTCGGTCGTGACCAGTTGAATCAGTTCCTGGACATTGTTGTGTATTGCCTTGATAAAGGCGTTCGTGAAGAAATTTCGTATTACGGGTAGGTTGCAATGAAAGACTACGTGTTTGATGGCTCACTCCCAGCATTCGAACAAGAGCTGCACATCTTGGGTTGGTTCAAGGAGAACTTCACGACCAATCCCAAGAAGCTGAAGAAGATGAGTGTTCGGGTACGACCTAGTCTGCCCGACTGGATCCAGGCAAGTCTCTGTGATGCCCTGGAACGCTCTACCGATCCCGCCAAGCTGTTGGAGATGGCATTCAAGGATCTGGCTGCGTATCCGGGGATCATGGCTGGTCTGATTGCCGAGGGTAACCACGGCATGATTATCGAGGGTTCCAACATCTACGGTATCGCCTTGGATACCAACGAGAAGTGGCTCAATCCAAACAAAGACGGTAAATGGTCGAGTGAGGACGAAAGCGACATTATCGATAAGGCACTACTGCACTGGATGGCCAAGACCCGCCGTCGTAGCTTTAACGGGCGGGTGTCACTCTTCCCACAGTTCGGCTTTACCGGGATTCCTTATCACGCACCTTATCGCTTCAAGGATAAGACGTGGGATGAATTGTCTGCGGTCTGGGCTAAGGAAGACAAGGAACGGGATAACCGTGAACTTGAACGGCTGCTAAATTTAGAAGAGAACACTGATGGAAAAGATTGCTGAGGGGGAATACAAAGATCCCTTTAAAGAAGAAAAGGTGATACTGGACCATTTCCGTAACAACTGGACCACCAACCCCAAGAAGCTACAGAAGTTGGCGACTCGCATGATCAACTCTGGTGAGTGGTCGGAATACCTGGTAGAGGGTGTTCTGAAATCTGTCTTGCGCACCAGAGAGCCGTTGAAGTACTTGATGGAATGCTTCAAGCAGCACGACGACTATTCTGCGATTATCCCGGAGTTCATTGAACAAGGCTTCCACGGGATGATCAAGGATAAGTGGACGGATACACTCTATCCGGTTGAGGTCAAGGCACTGGCTAAATGGTTGAAGCTTGAAGACCGTTGGTCAGAAGAGCAAGAGATTGAAATCATGGAGTCAGCAGTGACTTCATGGATGGAAGCGTACGGTTTCACCAAATTTACCGGCAAGGTCCTGCTGTTCCCAATCTTCGGGTTCAGCGGCTACTTTCGCACAATGAAGTTTCCCAAGGAGAAATAACCATGACTCTGAATACTGATAACACCGCCGCTGTTGAATCTGTTACCGCTGAAGCAGAACGTGCTGCTCGTCAAAAGCATCACGAAATGATGGAAACCCTGTTCGACAAAGAGCTTCCAAATATGGTGGGGGATGAGTGGCTGAAGATCTTGTCCAGCAAGCGTCTTCCGGCGGCACTGACCTTCGACATCAGAACCCTGGTCGAACGCTTCAACTACATGAGCGTGCGTTTGGAGGCCTACGAAAAGCGTTTCAGTTACGAGGTGTTTGACAACGCATACCTCAAACATGTGCTGGAACGTACACCGTTTGATGCAGAACGACCACCACTTGATGAAAACTACCTGGGTTGGATCCATGATCGCGATCCGGTGACCTGGCGTGAGCTGCTTCACCCGGATACCCCAACCGAAGGTATTGCCAACGTCATTGAAAGCTTCGTATGCCACAACGCAGAGAAGCTAGGTCTGGATGAGCGCACTGTCATTAACCTGCGCGCTGCTTCTGAACGGATCAGCTTCATGTTGACTCGTCTGAGACTATTCGAGGGCAACCTGGGTATTGGCGACTTCGGCACCAAGGATATCGAAACCTTTATCAAGGACAACCAGTCTCACTTCGATCACCTCAAGGCCAAAGTTCCCGGTTATCGTACTGGCAGCCCTCCAGAACCGGAATCTTTCGAAGTACGCACCTTTGGTACTCGCACTATTCGTATCTTGAACAAGGTGTGGCTGGAGTGGTATGCAAAGGTTAACTCCAATCAAACCGAAGGCTCCTGTATCAACGCTTGTGCTCGTCGGGTTGTTGAAACTCTCTTCCCTAGCGCTGAAAGTAAGGTTGGGGTGCAGTGGCAGGTCGGTACTGAAGATCAGTGGCGCAACTACCGTGGTGAAGAGGAACCTCTCTTCCCTATGGAAATCCGCATCACTCGTGTTACCAAAACTGTTCTTTAAGGGAGGGGGATTATGAATACTGCTGAGAAAGAAGATATACCGCTTCCTACGGACCCCATGTGGTGCCTGGCACGTAAACCGCCCGGTATCCGTACCAAACCTCGCCCTCGTCGCACGGTGCCTCTGTTGGACCCTGCAAAGGCTCAGGAAGACAAAGGACTGTACCTCTAATGAAAGCACTCGAGAAATTTGGCAGTTTCCTCATGGGGTTCCTGCTGGTGCTGGCAATCATTTATGGTGTCATTGGCGGGGTCATGTATATAGCCGACTGGTTGCGTTGGCTGAACATTTTCTAACTAGGTGCAGCATGGAGCAGAAAATCAAGAGGCAGATTCTTCTGCTAGGGATGGTAACAGCCGCACTGCACGTCGATGCCCTGAAACATAGCTTGATGGAGAAGCAGGTTGAGGGCATCGCGTTGCGCAGACAAACTTATCCACAAAAGGCCAAAAAGGGTCGCAAACGTAGTTACTAAGGAGTAGGACATGGGCTGGATTACTGATATTCGTTTTCCTGATGGTCTGGAACAGGACGGTACAAAGATTGTTCCGGGCATGAGCACTCAGGTGCGTTGGGATATCGGGATCGGTAGCATCAACATCGGTGCTGACGGTAAGATCCGGGATGACGTCTGGCACGGGTTCCCGCTGTGCCTCAGCCAGAAAGAAGCCTACCAGAAAGAACTGGCTAACTGGACCGGCTACCTGGATACCAACATGGGCGTGCTGTTCTTCGAGAACGGACAGATCCGTCACTTGGACCTGTCCTACGAAAATGTTGGCGAGTGGTTGATTAACAACGTGTCGACGGTCGATTGGAATCCTCAGGATCACGGTGGTCTTTACCACACCCTTACACCTGAACAATGGGTGCATGCTAACAGTGCATTGAACCTCTATCGGGATAGACTGCTGAGCACCGACGAGATCAACGAAGATGAAAAAGGCGGCTACGCCCTTACTCTTGCACGCAAAGCCTACGTAGAGCGTTCAGGACAGCTGGTAGATCCTTTCTACGAAGCACCCGCCCCTAACGGTTTCATTCATGCTTAGGGAGGTGTTTCGTGGAAACTAAACTACCTCCTTATGACGATGGCTTTTATGAGATTATGCAGAGTCGCACAGACCACCCGTTTAAGCTCGTGAAGTGGCTACTTCAGGAAAGGGGTGTTGACGTTTACCCCAAGTTTGAAGTCGAGCATGCCTGCGGTGTTTACTACCTCCTGGGTCACTGGATTGCTGATCCCGTTAACTGGCACGCCAACGCTCACAAGGAACTGGAAGCTTTCGAAGCAGCTCGTTGTGAGGAACTCAGAAAATCGGGAACGTTAACCGAAAAAGACTTCGAGCATTATGTGGTCTACGATAGCAACAAACACCTTTAACGCGATTAAGTTATAGCGTGTCTCAAGTCTACATTATCCTCATGCAATATAACGCACATTTTTAAGTAAGGGCCGTTTTATGAACTTTGTAACTTTGCAAGAAGCACGTCGTGTTAATGCTGTTCGTACCAACAAGGCTCGTGAGCTGACGCCTACCGAACGGATCCTCATGGCCGGCGTGCAACTGTCGCAGAAGCCGAAGTACGAAATCGAGGAGCTGAAGGCGCTCTGCAACCTGATGCTGGAAACTACCGGTGGCGAGCGTCTGGCAGACAAGCTCAAAGAGGCTGTGAACGACCCTGCGGCGATGCAATCGCTTATTGAGGTCTATCCTCAGGTTGAGTTCCACGACGTCATCAGGACCGGCGTAGCCACGCTCAACCCGTTCGAGCGCCTGTACTACGAGAACCGAACCATGGCTGACATCACGGCCATGACAACCATCATCTCGTCATTCCACGAGGTGCTGAAGCTGCTACCTACCGGTCGTGAGACGTTCATCCACACGACCTTCACTAACGTCCATGCGTTGCGTGCGGAATGGGACGCTGACAAGAAGCAAACGAAGTATCTGGGTTATGCGTTGCCACTCGACGCACAACGCGCTGTAAATGAATTCACTGGGGCATATCGTTCCGGCGGCAGTCCTTTCGGCGTAATCATCTCGCGTGACATGCTCAACAACAAAGGGCTGTGGCGTCGTGCCAAGAAGGCCGAGCCGGTTAGCGACTTCGAGCTTTCATATTACGAGGACCAGAAGTTCACCACTAACCGCTACATTCTCGTAGCCACCAACAAGAAGACAGCCACCTCACTGTACTTCTGCGTTTAAACAAGGAGTGTGTCCCCATGATGAGCGAAGCTAAGAAGAACCACATTGCTCACATTGAAGGTATCTTGAGTCGTGGGGAACCCGCTCTTGAAGTAAAGGGTAAAGTAAACCCTGCATGGATAATCTGGTACCGCGCTAAACACGGGGTATCAGGTAATGTTGCACTCAATAAGGGTAAGCGACTAATACAGGAAGGCCTTACACCAAAGGTCGTACAACCTCCTAAAGAACACAAGTCGCGTAACCCTTACGGTAAACTCATGCTCATGTTTCCAGAAGGATAAAGTCATGTCTAATCGTAACCTCGAAGGCACCGGTCAACTTCGTACATCTACTCCGCAGATGCGGGAGTGGGTAAATGTGCAACCTGGATTCAGTGCCGAAACGCCGGAACAGTTTCACACGGAACTTCAGAATGAGTCAGGTGCTTACATTCCTGGCTTGGCTTTGGACACACGTGGTGTGAGAGACATCCTCCCCCCTCAAACACAGGCTCGTCTTGCTGTGCTTAACGAGCTGCTGGATCCACGTGTTCGCATCTCGGGTATTCCTGCCCCAGATCCAATGCCGGCATTCGGGCGTCTTGTGGCTGAATGCATGCTGTACGCCAAACACAACGTAGTGCATCCAGCGGTTACCCTGAGCAATTCTCTGGATAGTTTCAACCGCAAGGCCAAGAAGCTCGCTAAAAAGCTGTAACCCAAAATAACTAAGGAGATACACTGCATGAAAGCAATTAAACGCGTTGGGTTTATTCTGATTACTTTGCTCGTCACGCTGTTTGTTTTCGCTCCAATGTTTGCGGCAGCCAACACCAGTAACAGCAGTCCCACCTACAACGTCAACGACAAGGAAAAGAAGTTCGTCTGTGAAGCGTTCACTCGCAACACAGTCCAGTCGAATGGCAAACTCACCGACAATGACGCGAAGTACGTCAATACCACAGTCCTGGAAAACCAGGAAGGCTTCGTGATCAACGCCGGTGAAGCCTTCAAAGAGAAAGTAGAACTGGGTAACGGCATGATCGGACCTGGTAGCAACATGGGTAGTAATAACAATGCCATTCTGCAGAAGCGTGATGACATTCCTGGTGCACTCTACTTCATGATCTACACCTTCGACAACGACAAAGATCCAAAAGACCGCGCTGACCCTGCTGACTCCCCGATCAAAGATCTGGTTGTACTCGGTCAGTGCAAGCGTAAGCAGTAACCTTACCTGAATAAACCACAGATGCCTTTAGGGGTGTCTGTGGTTTATCTATTTCTTTTTTGCTTTACGTCTTTTTATTACCACTGCAGCACCAATCTAATACACCGCTTGGGGGGTTAACCATGCTAAATGCCGGCCTGTTAATCATTCGTGAATACCAGCTGGACACCATACAACCTGATGCACGGAGGCACGTTGTCAAGTTGTTTGCGGACTTAATTCGCTTTGAAGCCACCGTTACTACCACGAATGTACCCGAAGATCCTTTCACTATGAACGAAACCATAGAGGAGGTTCTGTTCATGGTAGAACGCTGCATACTGGGCTACATCAACGAACGTCCAGTGGCCATGATGTTGATCGATAGAGGATCACCTTACACCATAGCGGCGTTGTACGTGGTGGAAGAGGCTCGCAGTAAGGGAGTCGGGGAATTGTTGATTGGCTGTTTGCAGTCACGTTACCCCACACAACAACTCTCAGTAGATTGCTACGCACGAAATACCCGAGCGTTGAACTTTTATAATCGATTGGGCTTTAGATTTACTGAACGCTCAGGGATCATGAAAGGTGTACGTAACGCGTTTTGACTTACAGGGTTTTTCACATCTACATTATTAGCATGATTAACACCAACTGTTCTTAATGGGAGAACGACAATGTCTTTGAAAATGCACAATGTACCCGCTATGCCTACGCTCGCAATGTTGGGCGACAATGGAGGTGTTGTAACCGTTAACCCGGAGTGGTGTGACTGGTACGAACTCGTGTTCGGTGTGGCCGCTGGTGAAGGCTACATCAAGGGCAAGGAGATCATGCACCAGATCGACGGCACGTTCTCGGAGTTCTTCGAGCGACGCACTGAAGCAATGAAGAGTGCGATCCACACAATGCTTGCCGCTGATCCTAACCGCCCTACCGCGCAGTTCCGCAACATTGCTGAAGCCCGGAAGTCGATGACATCCGACGGCAAGCATGCAATGGACTTCGACAAGGAAGAACAAGTGTTCACCTTTGACGGCTACTTCAGCGTCAAGGACATGGAAGCTATCTTGTTTATCCGTCGTGCAGAAGACCTGATCGACAAGGCTAAGAAAAGGTTCGGTGGCTTTATCAGCAGCTCCACTGCGCTTGCAGAAGAGATCGACGTCAATCAGCTGATGCAGGTCTTGCAGCCGTCGATGGAACGAACCGACATTGATTCGGAGATCTTCGCTCCGTCGGCAATGGCGAAAGACTTCAAGTCCTCGTTTGCAGATCTTCCACCGCAGGCTCATGAGGGTTATGCAGATCGCGTGGTAGGTATTACCGAGCAGCGCATGTACGCACACCTGACTTCTCCGATGGCCGAGCAGTTCAGCTCTGTTGTTGAAGCCCACGCTACCCTGACAGAATCCGGCATCCTCAGCCAGAACCTCAGCCGGGCGGTCAATGGGTCTTTCCATATCGAGGGGTACTTCACTCCTAAAGATCTGGAAGCGATCCTGTACCTGTACCGCAACAACGACCCAATGGTGTTCCCTGAAAAAGACAAGAACGGTAAACCAGATGGCACCGGTCGTCCTCGTAAGACCTTCATGGAACTGCTAGGCTTTACCGAAGAGTCCTGCCCTGAAACGATAGCGGGCGCGCTTCGCAATGTTCGTGTTGCGATCGATGAGTACTACGAGAACCGTCCTAACCCTTCGATCCAGTACCTACCCGGACCGTCGACCGACTTGTTGAACCGCAAGACTTTCATGGAACTACTGGGGGTCACTCCTGAGTCAACTGGTGACGAAATTGCCAGTAAGCTCCGTGAAGCGCGTATCGCCATCTTTGGGACGCCGAAAGACAAACTGGACGATTTCCGTAGCGAAGTAATTCATCCGGTAACGGATACGAAGTACAAGCTGACTGATATGCACGGCGCCCGTGGCGTGGCCATTCCGATCTCGGACGAATACGCTGAAGGTCTGGGCAAACTCATGGATAGTCTCCCAGAGCAACCTAGCGCGGCTAAATCGCTACTACCTACTGGTAACGATACTCTCAACCGGATGCTGAGGGAAGGTGGTGGTCTGCGTCGTGGTGAATGGCCGGGCGAAGTTGCTTCTCGTACTGCGATCAACAGCATGGTAACCCAAGGTGGGATGACTACTCACTCTTTTGAAGAGGGTGATGACGACTACCCGATGTTGACCGAGTTGCTTAATAAGCTGGACCACTTCGACGTAATCTTCGAAGGTCTGAACTTGGACGACATGCGTCTTTCAGTAGATGCACCTTGGGCACACGGTGGTTCTCTTGTCTTCAAGAAAGAGGATGGGTTCTACACCCTGGTGGTCGAAAAGGAGGACGGTGCTTTCAGGGTGGCGTCTTTCAAGCTGACTGAAAACGGTCTTGTCGTTGTGTTTGAACACAACAGCACGGTGGTCTCGTACCACGGCTTTGCCGCCATCTTCGAAGCGTTCAACGACATTTCGCCTGAAAAGGTAAAAGCAGCCGTAGCCGCCATTAAAGCGGAACACGGCGAGTAACACCCGTTATACCCTGGGGTAGTCAGACTACCCCTTTTACCGCTGTACCCACTTACCAGAAACCATTCGGTCTTCTGAAATTATTGGAGCAATAAACATGGCTAGTCTTTTCCGTACTCGTAACCTGCTTGAAACTTTCCCTAGTCGCAGTGTGACTGTGGAAAGTGCTGCAATCGTTAATACCAAGGGCGAACTGATGATTCGTTTCGTGATCGACCTCGGTATCAATGGTCGTCTTGCTCGTAACACCACGATCAAGATCGACCCTAACGATCTTATCCAGCCTGCCAGGGCGATCAAGGACTACGAGCACACCATGCTCGAGATCATCAACATGTTCGAGGACATGTTGCATTGGGTAGACCGGACGTCTCGGAGCGACAACAACGTGGTTGACTTGTTCAACCCGAAAGGCAATATCTTCAATCGTGTTCTGTGCGAAGAGAAGCCGCTGATGTTCCACGTAGCACGGTTGCGCAAGCACATGGTTTTCTCGATGTTTGGTGAGAACTTGTACGACGCTGAGTTTAAGGTCGATTACAACCAGGAAACTGGTATGCGCGTGTTTACTGACAAAATCCATTCCCTGGTTGACTCCATCCGGGAACACCTCCACGCCATTGAAAAATTGCCAATGGCTAAAATCTTGCAGGGAGCAAAGTAATGCGTAAGGTCTTTTTGGGTTTGCTGTGTGCTGTTTCGGTTAATGCGTTCGCTGGCGAAACGTTGGTGTGTAAGAGCTACGGTTATGCACCAACTGCCGATGACTTTGGCAATATCAAACAGGAGCCTGCCCGCGGTGAGTTCCTGGTGGAGAAAGACAAGGTCATTCAGACAACAAGTGGGCGAGCGTTTTACGCAGCACAGCCTGAAGACTTCGGCTTCGACAAGGATGTCCTGACGTTCTTCAACCGTCACGCTAACCAAGTGTTGTATCTCTACCAGCGTGATGGCAAAACTGAGGTGGGCCTGAGTATGCTCACCGCTGATTCGGATGACCTGTATCTGGACAAAGACGAATTCACTCAGTGTGATTTTGATCTGGATACAGACCGTCCTGCCGTTGCTTCCAAGACTTCTTTCATCATGCAAGACCGGAGGGTAGATCCTACTCTCCCGGTGTTCAGTCTATAACGAGGGTAAAAAGATGCCGCTCTATTACCAAGGTGATTTAGATAGAGACCTGGAGTCCATAGCACCTCTCCCGTACGTCAGTGGGATCAGAACGCTGTGTGAAAACTTTGCTTACGGGGCCATTCAACAGATAGTGCTTGATCGTCACGCGTACGACCCGTTTGCTGAACGTCATCTTCCTGAGATCCTGGCGTTCGCTGATTCCATTGGTGCGAAAGAGTTCTGTCGTGTGGTTCAGATACTGTGGGCTGAGCAAGCCAGAATTAGCGGTTATCCGATGATCGGTGCTCTGGATTGTTCTTTCAGCGCCCCTGGGCAGGCTGAAAAAGAATTGGCTGAAATCGCACAAAAAAGACGAGAGGGGATGTGACAATGGCAAACGGTATCTTCTTGGCTCCGGGAATGTTTAACGGCGAGCCAACCCTGTTCCAGTACACAATGCGTCCAGATGATCCAGTCGTCCTTGTGGAGTTGTATAAACCGGCCAAGGAAGACCTGATTCCTCGTGCGCCAGATATGTCGACTGCTTTTGGTCACAACCTGGTTAGTAAACCAGAGACGTACCTCAACAGGGCGATTTCTGAACAGATTGAAAAGCTGGGGCAGGAGCAGTGGGCGGCGGTTCTTGCTGAGAACGGTGAACCCAGGCCAGCAAATTGGGACGAGGTTGTTAAGGGCAATGTAACAAAGTTTCTGGAGAGTCCGGATATTGCTCACCGCCTCGTTGAGCGCGTATCGGAAGATGCTGTTATTGTAAAAATCAATCCGATGGATTATCCGGAACCTTTGCGTCAGAGACTTCTTAGCACCCCCCATCTTGAAAAGGGTGTTCATTGCCACGTGGTTCCAGACGAGGAGTAGTTGATGCTGAGCCGCAATAAAGATTGGTTCGTCAAGTCCAGTTACTGGCGGAATGTTAGTCGCGTGTTGCAACGCATGGGTGGAACCTTTGAGCAGCAGATAGAGATCTCTCTGTCGCCCACTAACAATGATGACTTGTCCTGGCTGCTTCTTGGTCAGGCTCGTATCCGCAGCCATAGGACCACCGCGGATGCCAACGATGTTTTCTCCCACCACTTTCCTGATTATCTAGAAGGTGAGTTGGAGCGACGTTTTGGTAAGAGCATTGCCAATGTGTTGCTGCACGAGAACCTGTTAAAGGAGATCGATCCGCAGAAGCACCGAATAATGGCGCGGCAATGGGTATGGGGTGGTGGTGTTCCATTCATACTCATTGCGCGGGAACCTCACAAGTATCCTGCGCTTATCCAGTTCTGGGTTGACCACCCGGCCACCGATAATCAACAGCTGCTGTTTCTTCCGCTCATTAAAGAGCATGAAGAGTTGATGAAGCGTCCGGTGCTTAACAACGTTCCTCGTGAATGGGTGGAACGTTTTTACAACACAATGAGTCGCATGCAGCCACTTGATCCTGTCACTGACGAGGTCAAGCGGTTCCTGGAAAACAACCCGGTGGAGGTACTTGGCTTTCCACCCGTTCCCGTTATTAAGGAAGACGAATCATGAGCTGGATGTCCCATGGTAAAACCAGCAAGTGTGTTGGTTTCATCCAGGAAGGCAGTGTCTGCGAAGGCGGTAACTGCGAACACCTGGAAGATGGCGATCAGGCGCATGGCTACTCGGGTGAATCCGACAGCCACGGTAGCGAGCATTACCTGATGTGCAAGCCGTGCTACGACCAGTTCCTGGTTGATCGTCAAACGGCAGAAGTAGAGTGCGAAGATTGTTGCATGGAAACGCCGAGGAATGAGGGGATAAGTTATACCCCGTTCTTCTGTGAGGAATTGCCACGAGAACGTAATCAGATTTTCGTGTGCAATGTGTGTAAAGAACTCCCTGACCACCTTACTCGGTTGGCTCGGGACGAAGAGGACATGGAAGCCGCTAAACGGGAGGCTGAAATGAACGACAACAAAAACCATTTGTCTCGTGAAGACGACGGTATTGATCCACCCCTCGATGACGATGACATTGATGTCTACGAGGACGAAGTCCCCTTCGAACCCCTTGCACCTGAGGAAGGCGAAGAACCCGTCACCGATGATGATGAGGAAGAAGAGTGATGCACCTTAACCTCCGGAAGCCTGACGAAGTTGGCGAAGTCATTGTAGACGAAGCGCGCAGTAAGCGCATTCAGGATAAGTACAAGCGTCTGGTAGACCAGGGTCTGTACCAAGACAACGACATGCGTTCGTTCTCCAACCACAAGTGGGTGGCGATCGTGCATTTCAATGACAAGACGATCTACGTACTTACGTATCCAATCGTCTCCGTTCAACCGGACTGCTACATCAAAACCTGCGCTTGCGGTACGGTGATCTTCAAAGAACAACTCCAATACATCGTCGACCGTCCTGTTGACATCGAAGACGTTCTGGATGACATTCAACTGGTTCTTAATAAACCCAACACAGACTTCGACGGTGATCCAGCCGTCGCTAACCCACACGCCAACACACAACAACACAAGGAAATGGTTTAAATGGCTACCACGGTAAAGATCCCGCAAAAACTCGGCATGGACCTGTTCAAGAAACTGAACACCCAGCTGAAGGACACCGGGCTGCATCTGGTGCACAGTGACGGCAAAGACCAGCCTGACCGAAAGATCACGCAAGAAAACGTGATCTGTAAAGTCAAGCAAGTGTTCAGCCTCGGCAAGAAGATGGAAGCAGTCCTGGACGTCGATCGTTCGTTCAAGGGCGACGAGTTGCGTTTCCAGCAATTCGAGAACGTCTTCTATCTTGTGCGCAAAGGGGCATAAGAGCAACACCCTCTCCCTCAGGTCGGGCCAACAGGCTTGAGGGAGAGGTTCTGTACCCTTTATTTTTTGTTTAGTATTGGGAGGATTTGTAATGGACAACTACAAAGAAGGCACGGTTTCGTTTGACCGCATTACCGTGTTGGGAAAGGATATCGTAACCGGCAGTTATAAAGATGACTTGGCGGTCTACAACTTCGCCTTTGATGTCAAGCCGTTTGTATCCGGAGGGAAGAAGAAAAAGAAAGGCGGTCTAGAGAAGTACGAGTACTACTGGGACGGCTACTTCAACATGATGGTCAACAACACCCGCATTCGTTTGCACCCAGTCAAGAACGACTACGGGCTGTTTGAGATGGAGAAGAAGCTTGAGTTGCTCAAGGAGAAGATGTCTTTCTTCACCAAGGAACTCAGAGCACGGCGTAAAGTTAACGCCAAGGGCGACCGCTTCGACAAGCAGTGGTTGAACCACCACGACACACCATACTCCGGCTACGTACACTTGACCATGTACAAGGACGGCAGTGGCAACATTGCAATCGCAGATTGTCATAAGGCGATTCACTGGTGGCTGGAATCCTGGACCGATGAGAAGGGCAAAGCCATCTATGATGAGAACTACGACCTGTCCCTGAAGTCGATTGATGATTTCGCGCGTGGTCTCGGTAAAGGGGTTAAGGCAATCCAAGAATTGCGGAAGTTCTTTGCAAGAGAGCTCGAATCCGAGCCAAGCTAAAAGACTTTCAAACCTACATTATCCCACTGTAGACACTATTGTTATATAAAACCCAGCTATGGAGATTTCCGATGTCTTATTCTCACCTGAACAACACTCAAGACTTGGTTGAAGATGTAATGACCAACGTCCGTCAGGCTGTTGTCTCCACCATGGGTCCAAACGGCAAACTCTCGGCCATCACCATCGGCACCTCTGTGAAGGTAACCAAAGATGGTGTAACGGTTGCTAAGAGCCTGAAGTTCCCGAACCCATTCCACGAAGCTGTTAACCGCATTATCCTGGAGCCGGCAATCAAGACCGACACGGAATGCGGTGATGGTACGACCACCACCATTCTGCTGACCGCGGAACTGTTCAGTCTGTACTCGCAGTTCCCCAACTATCGTGAGCGCAAGTTCATTGACAAGTTGTGCAACAAGACCATCGACGAACTCGGTCGTATGTCGATTGCCGTAACCAACGACAGTCCAGAACTGTATAGTCTGGCCCTGACGTCCTCTAACGGCGACGAGAAGCTCGCTACGGCGATTACTGGCATCTATCATGCTGCTGGTGACAAGTACCCTGAGATCGAGCTTAAGGAAGGTCTGGGTGGTGATGACCAGGTTGTTCGCACCAATGGTCTGCCGGTTAACCTGATCTACAGTAACCCATCGTTCAGCAAGAACGGTAACGGTACTGCGTCCGAGTTCACTGGCTTCTACCCGATCGTCATCGACGACAACATCCGCAGCGTCGATCCTCAAGTACTGTTGTCGCTTCTGTCTCAACTGTTGGACCGCACCGAGCGTAACGGTACTTTCCTGCTGATTGCTCGTTCGTTCGACAACCCGATCAACAGTGTCATCTTGCAAATCAATAACCAGATGAAGCGTCCTGCTTTTATCTGTGCACAAACCAACTTCGGCGGTTCTGTTGGTACGTTGCTGATGCAAGACATTTCGATCATGCTGAATGCCAACATGATCAAGGTGTTGTCCGACATTGTGTATGTGGATCTCAACCAGTGCGACGATATCCTGACCATCGGGGCAACTCGCTCGGTATTCGCACCGACTTCTCAGCCGACCATTGATCGCATTGCTCAGCAGGTTGCGGCGATTGAAACGGAACTGGACGGCTATGAGCGTGGCGAACGTTTCAGCATGCGTGCTCGTTTCAACGAGAAGCGTTTGCGCGATCTGAAGGGTGAGCTGATCACTGTGTTTGTCGGTGGTGAAACTCAGTCCGAGATCAAGGAACGCATCGACCGCTTCGAGGACGTGTCGAAGGCTGTCAAGTCGGCATTGGTCAACGGCGTTCTGCCTGGCGTTGGTACTGCACTGATCACGGCTGGTGTGTTCGCTATGGGTAATCTGGCTGACGAGATCGATGCTGATCCTATCTTCGGCAAGATCGCTAATGCTTTTGTTGAAGTGATCTTCTCGCAGTACGTTCTTCTGATGGGCCCAATGATGAGCCTGTTGGGGACCAAGGAAGAGAAGGATGCCATCATGGCCGCTGTCATCGACATGGATGAACCCCGTCCATTCGTCGTAACCAACATGCGAGATAACACCACCGGCACTCCTCGCGAGTTGGGGATCTATGACACGGCCTATGCGTCTATCACTGCATTGCGTGGTGGCATGCAAACAGCCAAGATCCTCGCCAGCCTCGATAGCATCTTGATCGGGGATAAACTGGCTGCGGTTCATATCCAGTCTTAACGTGTAAAAGATAAGGGGGAACTTCGGTTCCCTTTTATTTTGTCTTAAGGAGTAATGATGACCGAACAAATGAAAACCCTCTTTACAGGGTCTAACCGAACCATATTCCTTATGTGGCTCATTTTGGGAATAGCGATCAGCAGCGACCTACTTTTAAGCAGTGTAATAGTGTTGTCGTTTTTCATCCTGGTGTTAAGGACAAATTCGCAACCAGCTTTCCTCGCAGCGATCGTTATTCCGATTATTTGTAGCTTTATGTGAGCAAAATTCCAGGAGATACTATGTCGAACGCTTATATGTTCGGTTTATTCTTTTCTCCGGGAGAACCACCATGGCGGTGAAGACTCACATGGCGTTGTTTGTTGAACGGTTTATAAAGTTCAACAAGAGTCGGTATGCCAACGACCCAGAATACCTCGCTCTATTTGAAGGCTTGCAAGAATCCGAAATACAGTTTGGTCCTGTCACCGACCCTGGTGACGGTACCCTCGTTATGACCATCGCTTCGGCGAGCCGTAACTTTACCTGTCTGCCACCACAGTCGTGGACACCGTCTGACGCTTCTAAAACTCCAGGGCTCTTTGTCCTGAAGAACTTTACGCCGCTTGCGGACATCAATGAACTGGAAGCACAAACAGTCCCAGGACTGTATTCCTACATGGACGGGCCTAATACCCTGGTAGGTGTGGTGATCGATTACAGTGTCGCGGATGGCAGTGAAGCGCCAGCCATTGCAGCAGTCGTTACGGCTAGCCTGAGATATGCCATTCCGACCATCTTGACTCAACCCGGTGACACGTTCGTCCAGCTTATTGGATTTACCTACCGGGGCAATTTGGAGTGGGTAAAAGGTGCTCTAGGGATTCGCGTAATCCCGCCAACCGATTACGGTGTACTGAGCACTGATCAAACGCCACCCTTTGTTTAACCCGCTGGGGTTGAGCAGTTCTAAGTAAAGCCTACCGTTGGGGTCATTCCCGCGGTAGGCTTTATGGCTGCTATACACCAGTTAATATTTAATATCACACCCACGACTATTATCTACACCCGATAAAAGGTCAGTTGTATTAAGGAGTTTCATCCATGACCGCACAACTAAAAGCTGCAATTACGGCACCGGCTGTAATGGACGATGAAGAGTACGCACTGGTATGCCGTGCATTGGAGCCGTCTTTTGTTGACCATTTCCATAGCCTGGGGGTTATGAAGACTGTACTGCGTGAAATGGTGTATGGGATCGACCACCTGCGTGACCTGGTCGAGATGCCTGAATGCCCTGCCAACAAGACGCTGGTAACAGTCGACCTCGAACACTACAAGCTGGAATCCTTCTTCCTGTTTGATCAGTTGTTCAGGGCCACGAATAACGAAACCTGGAAAATTAAACTACCTACTCCAGGTGTTAAAAAGGCGGTCGATGATTTCTTCGACAAACGCTATATTGAAACCTTCCATTTCATCCTGGGGCGGATGGGGCTGGAAGAGTTGGAGTTCAAGGTAGACCACATCAGGTTCTCGGTTGAGTTCAACGAGATCATTCCTGATAGCAAGTTGTTTATCTTCCACTTTACCAATCTGGATACAAAGGAAAGCGTTAACCTGCCGTTTGCTCGGCGTCGCACTCAGCACTCACTGAAGGTCAAACGAAATGATTGATCCAAAGGACTTGCTCGATAAAGATGATGAATGGTTTGCTCGCATGGTTGAGGATCCCATTCGTAAACAACAACGTAAACGTCGGCGTAAAACACTCCTCCTGATCACTGTATTGTGCGTTATCGCCCTGGTAGTTGGCGCTGTGATCGGCTGGAACGTGAGTATTTAAGATAAGGACTCGTTCAGATCTATATTACTCACGTGTAACAAAGACGTTCATTAATTGTGGTCTTCCACATTAAGTTAAAAGGGATACGGTATGAGTACAGCATTACTGAGGATGGAGGATTACAATGGACTGAGATCCAGTCACGTCCAAGCGGTTGAAAGTAAACGCCTGGGTTATTTCAAGCACATCTTGAACGTAGAGTTTGTGGATACCTTTCTGAAGTTCATCCCGGACATCAGGAAGCTCCAGGAGTTTGTCTACGCAATTGACTGCCTGACAGAAATCAGCCGGAGCAGTTCGTTTCCTTCGGGGCGGATGTTGAATAACGTCGACATCACCGAGAAGGCCGCCGGTAAGTTCAACGAGTTACGCTGGTTAACGCGTGATCAGTCTTTCTTGGGATGCCAGGTTAGTGCTGACACCGCAGAATACATTGAAGAATTCTTCAGTTACGAATACCCCCGTCTATTTGGCGAGTTGTTTGATAAAGCGCGCCTGCCATTCGCAACCTTCGCACTCGACGGGGTGTGGTACAACATGACCTTCCAGCGCAGCTTCAACAAACTAAGAACGCACTCTGCGATCAAGTTGATTAGTGCGGATCGAAGCAAGGAAGTCTATTTGCCATTCCTCCGGAGTCGTACTGGAGTTTAAGCAAGCTGGCCGTAATCCCCTGGGCTGCTGTGCCTGGGGGATTATGGTTTCTTTTTTATTTGTACCCGCTGTAACTTTGTAAAGACCATTAACAAGGAGTTTCAAATGACCACAAAAGACCTGCTCTTGGCTGCGACTCGTAACGGTGAAGCCACTTACATTAAGAGCCGTCCAGATACCGTATTCTTCCGTAAGGTTGAGCGACCAGATTCACGGATCCTCATCATTGGCGATTACGTCAATCTTGAGATTGCAAACGCTCACGCTCCTAAAGGAGAGATAGGTCAGGCGTATGTTGCGGACAACGTAGTTTTTCTTTGGGACGTGCAAGATGAGGCTTGGGTCGCACAAGGTGTGGTTGGGGATGTTTGGGAACCGATTCCTCAGCACGCTGTGGATGAAAAATTCCTGCAAGACCATTACCACGAAGACGTCCGTGCTGGTTATGGCGGAACTTTCGAGCAATGGCGTAGTCAGAATGGTGACCTTAATGCCGCTCTTCATCAAGCGGCCGGTAAGGACCCACAAGACCGCACCCATCTGGAATCCGTGAGTGCTCTGGAAGAACAACGGCTGCGTATACATAAACGGGAACTCTTGGCAGAAGTCAAGGAGCACCCGTCTCTAGATGACGTGTCGTCGATTCTGGAAGGGGCTCTGACGAAGCTGGAGACCGCAGAAAGCGACGCTGCTTTCAAGGCACTCGATGCCCTGAAGAAAGTGAAGGTTGATCTGCGCCGTAAGCGTCGTAATACCTGGCTGCGTTGGATGCTCTTCTGGGCTATCGTGGGTGGTGTGGTTTACGGCCTGTACAAGTGGATCCCGACTCAAGTGGAAACCGGGCGCTACACTGTGCCGAAGACTTGCTCCGTTCCTTTCGGCAACGGCTTGATTCAGGGTATGCGCTACTACAACTACACCTACAAGTCGTTGTTCGGCGTTCACTTTACTCTGGAAAGCACCGTGCGGGAAGAGACCGACGTCACCAAGAACGGGCAAGAGTTCACTATCTTTGGCTTGTCTCCTCGCAATGAGGCTGCAACCGAAGAAGAGATGGCACTGGCGGACAAGGTATTGAAGGCCGCCGAGGTAGAAGTGGAAGGCACGCCTAAACCACCTAAAGGCAAATGGTGGCGTATAAACGTTTGGTCTAGTGACAAAGGTACTCAGTGGATGAAGCCAGCCGAGCTGTATTTGTTCGCATCTGAGAAGTATACCACTATGGTCGCTTACAAGGACTTCTGTAAATGAAAAGCATCAAACATGTAAACGTGGGAACCGTGGGTCACATTGACCACGGTCGTGTTCTGCAATACACCGGGCATCGTGGATATCGCTCGGCTGTGGAGAACTATCTGTCTAACACACCGTACATCGAGCGTGGTGTTAACTACGTAGTTCCGGAGTTCATTTACTGGCTGGATGGGCTGGTGGTTGTAGCTGGTCGTGTTCTTCATGATGCGAAAATCTACGACGTGGAAAATCCTTCTGCCGCAGCAGCCGTGGTCCACGAAGAACCGCCTCAGTTCATGCTAGATGGCAAGGGCGGTTTGCGTAGCTTCGGTAATACTCTCGGTAAATCTTCTTTGGTATTGGATGAGTTTATCGCGCAATGCGAGATTGGGTATGTCTCGAACGAAACAAGGTTGATCCGTCGTGATCGTAATAAAGCGCGACTGGTGGCTGACCGCAAGTCAATCATTCCTTCCCGCGGTCAGATTCGCTGGGCTATCTCAATGACCCAGTGGGATGAGTCAACTATCATGAAGATAGCCGGCATGATCGACAAACAACGTTAAAGGAAGTTAGTGGCAATGGCTGAAGATTTATTGCAAGAGATGGAACGCAACATCGCTCACTATCACGAGCACGGTCCTAACCCCGAAGATTCCTTTGCGGTATTGGCTGGGGTTGGTACTGTTGTAATGAAATCCAAAACACTGCCTTCTGGCTTGATTATTGAACCTTTCGAAAACATGGAGCAGCAAAATGGGTGATCGTCCAAATCCTAACAAGGGCCGCAGCATGGTTCCAGTTAACCACGCGTTGAAGTACACCGAAGAAGACATGCTCAAGGTAGTTGAGTTTGCACGTCGTAATGCTCGTGGTAATTTCATGAAAGAACTCGGGCTTACTGAACTGAACTCCGGCGTCGGAAGCACTCCGTCTTCGAACTGGTTTGCTAAGGGTGAAGAAGACAATTTCCCTGAGTTGGTTAATCAGGATCGTGCAAGTCTGTGCCTTGGCAAGTTGACTGATGACGAGATGGCCAACTTGGTCTTCATGCAGGGCGACATCGATAAAGAAACTGACATGCAGATGGCGATTGCCGCCATGCAATCCGGTCGGGACTACTACTCAAAGATCGCTGCGGTCATGGGTGGTAAAGAACGTATCCGCTGGTTGTCTCGTCACCTGGAACTGTCCCTGCAACGCCAACGGTCCCAGCGTACCACTATTTGGAACTACATCATCGACACGTACGCCGAGTGCGGTGGTGAAGCTTCGATCCTTGAGGCTTGTGAGAAGTTGGGACTGCCAAAGGAATATGCGCTGGCGCGCTTGCATCCAGAGCGTGAAACTGTTAAGGAGGAATAATGGAAAAGGTACCTAAATCCATTGCTGCTGAAAAGCTGATTGACTTTGTACTTTGTCACATCAGCTTTAAGAGCGATCTGGAGGGCGTGTGGACGCCGGGAACACAAGCTGGCTCAGATGTACCGGGCGAGCACGAAGACAGCTCCTGGGCATATCCAGAGCCGGCTATGGCGGCAATCTCGTTGGGTCCTGATATTGAACGTTGCTTTCGCGGTATCTACCCCAACGTAGCGAAGTTCTTTGAGAAGGATAAACTCCCTCACATGAACTTCTTCGTTTATCGCCCTGTGTTCGAGGGCCATGAGCGTGTTGTACCACCCGACATTCTCGTAAGGGATAAATGGGTGTGGGATGCGCATGCCACTCAGGAGTATCGTGTCCTTGATCCGGTAATGATGAAGTTGATCGGCGAGGTGCAGATCTTGAGCACAAACTCATCACCTACCATGAAGGCCCATCCGTTTAACGATCCCAAGAATCCAAAAGAGGAAATGGGACCGACAACGATTCGCTACAAGTGGGTGTTCACCAACAGCTACATGATTTAGGAGGGACGGCATGAAAGAGAACAAGGATAGACACCAGGTTGTAATGGCGCGTGAGATGTACGACAACCTGATGCATCTGGCAAGCATCGGTGACTACGAGCGCAATGGCAATAACGAAACAGTGGCCAAGGTTCGGCGTCATGTACAGAAGTACAACAAACCTGTCCACGAAGAACGCCAGGCTGTCGTACAGCAGGATGCGACCCAGTACCGTGAATTACGGAACAGGGTTATCGCTCTGATTACGTCCCATGTTGGCGAGATGGTTTGGCGCAAGTGCTTAACCCCACCACCACCCGGTCTTACAGAAGGACACACCTTCTATCTGGCGTGTAAGGTTGTAGGGCGATCAGAGCTGAATAAGCTTGCAGTCAAAGTGAAGAACATGGATGGCAGTGGGTTTACTGATATTCACATCAGTGCGCTGCATGTCGATCTCCCTGAAGGGTTCGTGTTTGAACCTGATGGCCTGAGTAAATTCATTGCTTACGACCCGAGGGTGATGGAACCCCGTAAACCGTATCAAATTACAACAAGGGAATAACTGATGATCAAGAAAGGACTTTGCTACACCGACGACTTTCCATTGCGTAATGCTGGAGAGGCTCAGTTCAGAGTGTCACGTACATCGGGTGAGATCATCACCCACTCGGTCCCCTGGATACGACGACAAAGCACTATCCTGATACGTCACGGTCTTCGTGATCCTATCAAGTTCTACGGTGTCACTGAAACTGCTCACGGTAACCTGATCGCCATGAGTGACGGGCATTACACTCGTTACTACTGGATCAACACTAACGGTCGTCGTGACACGTATGTGCTTCAAGGTTCTTCGTCTACCTTTGAGGAGGCGTGGGAACATTTGTTTGAAGAGCTAGTACTCGATGGGCGCATGCCGTCTATTGGGCTGTATAACCGAATCAGTTTCCTCTTTATCTGGTACTTCAATCAGATCGAAGAGCAACCGGTTTGTCGCGCCACTGAAGGTTTCTGGCGTGGTGTAAAGAAAGAAGTATTATTCGAATGGTTACCCGAGATCGGCAAATGTGCCGTACGCGTGACTATCGCTGGTTCCCAACCCGTTGCAGTACCCCTTGCGGATCACCCGCTGGTAGGCTTACTGCGCAAATAAATAGAGGCAATTTGAAATGTCGAACGCACAACGTAAACCAGTACTGAGCATCACCAACCAAAACGGACAAGGTCAACAACTTCAGGTGACTTCTTACGAGCACCAGACCACTTACATTGTGTCCGAAGGTGGTGGCGGTACCATGTACTTGATTCAAAAGCCTTCTCACTCCTACGAGGAAGCTATTGAGATGTTGTTCAAGCACCTCGTAATGGATGATCGTGAATTCTCGATCAACTACTACAGCCTGGTTAGCAGCTTCTTTATTGAGCATTTCGGCAACGCAGACAACGACAACTTCAAAGCAACACTGACCAGTCGTTGGCACAAACTGTTCCTGCATGTAGAACTGGAGCGGCGCCCTGGGCTGGATCCATCCCTGATGTTCTTCCATGTCCACGAGAAAGAAGTATTGGTTTCTCTGAAGGTACACCCAATCGTTTATATCCTGGCCGGCGAGAAGTAATCCTAGATAACAGCTATAACCCTCCCTACCCCCCAAAGGGTAGGGAGGGTTAGCCTATCCTTTATTTTTTGCCTTACGGTGTAAATTTCCATACATCTGCTGCTGCTGCCAGCGGTGAGGAAACTAGGCCGCCGCCAAGATAAATGCTACCGTCGGAGGAACTGGCCATAAAAGGAAGATCACGAGCGACGGGTGCGTCCATCATTCGGGTCCATTCAGCCAGCACAGGGTCATAACACCACATTTGCTTATTAAATCCGCCAGTGCTAAAACGTCCACCGTGCAAGTAAAGCTTGCCGTTCAATGCAACAGTTCGGTGACCCCCAATTGCACCAAAAGGAAGATCCGGTAATTGAGTCCAACTAGCCCCTGCGATGTCGTACACCCAGAAATCCGAGTTGTACACACTGTAGTAACCACCGGCTAAGTAAAGTTTCCCATCAATCGCCGTAAGACTTGATCTATTGCGACCAAGGCCACCAAACCCAGCCAATGATGACCATGTGTTGGTAGCGATATCGTAACAGCGCAAGTCCGCCTGCGCGGCGGTGGTGTAACCCGTGCTCACATACAGCTTATTATCCCACCCAGCCATCTGGCCGTACTGTCGCAGAGTAGTAGCGAGTTTCTGTGTCCAGGTATCCGCTACCGGGTCATAGACCCACAAGTCGCCAAGGTTAGCACTGGCACCTTTACCAGCGTGTAACCAAATCTTCCCATCCAGGACGCACATGGCGTGAACGGTACGTCTAATTGGTCCGACTTTCGAAACTGTCCAACCGCCACCAACTGGGTCGTAATACTTGAAGTCAGCAGCCCCGTTAGTTGTATCATTGGGATCGCCACCAAACGTGTAGATTAGGCCACCTGCTTCAGCAGCCTGTATGGCTTGACGCGCAACAGACAGACTAGCTAACTGTGTCCACACACCATCAGGACCCTTCCCGTTAAACCCACCTAATAAAGCTTCGAACATAATCTTCTCTCCATAGTTGAAAACCTCCCCGAAGGGAGGTAGTCGTTGTCGAACGGTCCTTGTTTATGGTTTATACGTCCAGAAGTCAGACAACACACCAACGCCAGGATAATAACCGCCGCCTACGTAAATGCGACCGTCGCCTGGGGTTGCCATGAACGGCGTAGTTCTGCCATTAGTCGTTAGCATATCCGCCAGTTGGGTCCACGTGTTACCAACAGGATCGTAGACCCACAGCTTCTTGACAACCGTCCCACCGGCGTTACCGCCGAAGAAGTAGATCTTCCCATCCACTACCGTGGACCTGTGTTGAGCGATGTTACCCATTGGGTGGTCAGCCATCTTGGTCCAGACATCAGTAGCAATGTCGTAAGACCAGAATTCGGTACCACCCACGTTACCGCCCGACATATACAGCTTGCCGTTTACGGCGTTGAGGGTCATGTGTCGACGCCCACCTACAAAGCTCGCTTTAACACTCCATGTGTTGGTAGCGATGTCGTAGCAACGCAGGTCGTTCGCGTAGGTGCTGGTGTAACCACCAACAACGTACAACTTACCGCCGTAAGACGTCATAACACCGTCGTACCGGTCGATACCACTAGCCTTTTGCGCCCACGTGTTAGCCACCGGGTCATAAGCCCACAGATCACTAAAGACACCACTTGAGCTGTAGCCGGCGTGCACGT
>Ga0247819_10000058_pt1 | contig 71728 bp, 67 predicted proteins | sample 13C_Xylose_Day6_FD_193428 | JGI IMG/M metagenome (GOLD analysis project Ga0247819, IMG submission 193428) | Soil microbial communities from agricultural site in Penn Yan, New York, United States - 13C_Xylose_Day6 | ecosystem: Environmental > Terrestrial > Soil > Agricultural land | place: USA... | reverse complement strand
TTTGATAAAATAATCGAGCGTTATCGCATCATAGAGCTGGTTTTCGTTTTTTCCAGCGTGGGAAAAGGTACGTTTGGCGTAGGAACGATATGAACATGGCGGATCGCTACCTGCAGGCCGGCACCCGGGAAAATACCCGGCGCAGCTATCGTGCAGCGGTGGAACATTTCGAAGTGACTTGGGGTGGCTTCCTCCCCACGACGGGCGATGGCATCGTGCGCTACCTCGCCGAGTACGCGGACAAGCACACCATCAGCACGCTGAAGCAGCGCCTGGCCGCCCTCGCCCAATGGCACATCACGCAGGGATTCCCCGACCCCACCAAAACACCTACCGTGCGGCAGATGATCAAGGGCATCCGCGCGTTGCATCCCGCTCAGGAGAAACAAGCGACTCCCCTGCTCCTGCAGCACCTGGAACAAGCTGTTCAGTGGCTGGAGCAGGACGCGGAGAAAGCAGCTGCCCGCCAGGATCTGACCACCCTGCTGCGCAGCCGGCGTGACATGGCCTTGGTGCTGATCGGGTTCTGGCGTGGTTTTCGCGGGGATGAGTTGTCGCGCTTGCAGATTGAGAACACCCAAGCGCAGGCAGGGGTGGGCATTACCTTCTACCTACCGCACAGCAAGGGCGATCGCCAGCACCGCGGCACGACGTTCCGTACACCTGCCTTGAAGAAGCTTTGTCCGGTGCAAGCCTATGTGAACTGGATCACCATCGCCGGCATTGCACATGGCCCAGTCTTCAGAAAGCTCGATCGTTGGGGGCATCTAGCTGAAGACGGCTTTAACGCTAACAGCCTGATTCCACTGCTGCGGCGAATTTTTAATCGCGCGGGGGTGTCTGGCGATCTTTACACCAGTCACTCATTACGTCGCGGCTTCGCCACCTGGGCAGCGGCCAATGGCTGGGATATCAAAGCGATGATGACGTACGTCGGCTGGAAGGACATGAAGTCAGCCATGCGCTACATCGACACGGCAGATTCCTTTGGGGAGTTGGCGACAAGTCGGCCACTCACTTCATCAGCTATTTCCCAAGTGCAAGCGTTGACAGTGGCTGAAAATCCCTAAGGGCCGGATGAAGTGTCGCGAGTAAATTTGTTTCACCGTTGATGGAGCGGATGGACTCGGTTCGCGTGGTTGCGCGCCATCGAATGAAATGTTGTGCGCGGTCAACTTGGGCGCGGCTGACTAGTGGGCCGATGGAGGTTGCCGAATCGTGATGGTTGTCGACTAGTACCGCTCTGACTGAAGTCTTTATCCTTTTAAGCGCATCCTTAAAGCGCGCGCGACGCAACCATAGTCTTGTGCCAGCAACCCAGGCCCGACGGTTGTTCCTAAAGGCCGCATACAGTGTCAGGGGAACTGCGTCGTCGAGAGTTCTGCCTCATCCAGCACTATAGAGGCAGTTGCCCTGCGTTATCGTAGGCACCCATCGCTCGCAAGCTCGCTCCTACAGGAGAACTCGGTCTGCTGTGAGAATCAGATGTCCAGTACTAGGGTCTCACTGCCTGCGGCCGGCACGGCGCAGCAGATCAGTACTTCATCCGCCGCCAAGCCTTGTTCCGGGGTGTTGAGGTAGTGGACCTGCCCACTGGTCATCTTGGTAGTACAGGTGCCGCAGGAGCCGCCACGGCAGCTGAACTCAGGGTTAAGGCCGCGGGCTTCCGCCAGTTCCAGTAGAGTCCCGGTGCCTGGCTCCCAGCGCGCTTCCTTGCCGGAAGTGGCGAACAGCACCTTCACAGGCTCACTGGCGATAGGCACCTGCAGTGCGGCGGGAACGCTGACTTCGGCGTCACGCACTAGCGTGGACGGTCCGAATGTCTCGGCATGAATGCGGTCATCTGGGATGCGCATTTTGCGCAGGCCGTCATACAACGCCTGGGTGAAACTCCCCGGCCCGCACAGGTAAAAGTCGTAGTCGTTGAGCGGCAGCAGGGTCTTGAGCAGTTCGACATCGATCCTGCCGGCCAGGTCATAACTCTCGCCACCGCCCTCGGTCGGCGGCTGGCTGACCACCCGCAGGACTTTGACCTTGTCCCCTGCCCTCGCCACTAACTCTTCGAATTCCTCGCGAAAGGCCAGGTCGTCCACCGAGCGACTGCTTTGTAACACCCAGGTCGGGCGCATGCGGTTAATGCGTTTTCCTTCGTAGACTACTTCCCGCAGCATCGACAACATCGGCGTAATGCCAACGCCCGCCCCCAGAAGCACAAGAGGACGCCGCTCCGAGGGTTGAACCGTGAAATGCCCCTGGGGTGCCCGCGCTTCGATCAAGTCACCGACCTGAATCCGATCGTGCAGATGTGAAGACACCACGCCATCACGCTTGACGCTGATGCGCAAAAATTGATCCGAGGGTGCACTGGACACGGTGTAGGTACGAATCGTCGGCGGTTGCCCATCCAGCAACAGCCGCACAGGCATGTGTTGGCCCGGCTCGAATCTGGGCAAACCAACGCCATCGCACGACTCAAAATAGAACGAACGAATACTGCGGCTTTCATCGACGATGCGCGCCACCCGCAGCGGACGCCAGTGAGTACGAAGGGCTTCGGCCTCCAATCGCTCCGCAGCCTGCTCCCAACTTCCTGTCATTGTCGAGTTGAGTGATTCGCCTTCGGCCTGGTCGGCCCAGCGCAATGCCAGCGCAGCCTGACGGTGAACGATGCGCTGCGGCGTGAAACGCCAGAGCCGCTCGGCGCCTTGGAACGCGGCGATTTCCGGGTCGTCTAGCAGTACTTCAGCGGTGCCGGTCATTTGTAGCAGGTCACCGTTCTCGAAATTGATAAACGTCAGCCCGGCACGGGGGTTGAGCAAGATGTTGCCCAGGGTGTTGAAAAAAAGGTTGCCGGAAAAGTCCGGGATAGTGAGCGAGCCGTCTTCTTCCATTCGTACAAAACCAGCCTTGCCGCCGCGATGAGAGGCATCGACTTGGTTCTGACCATCACGCACGACGTAGGTCGCTACATAAAACGAATCCGCCGATGTGACCATGCGGCGTATCAGTGGATCGGTCACGGTCAGCTCTTGAGCGATGTCTGCCGTCTCTTCGACGAACTCGTACTGACGCAGATTAATGTAGCGTGGGCAGTTACCATAGGCTTGAGTCACGACGATCTCGATACGATCGTCCAGCGCCCGCAGTACATTGCCATTCATACGATTGCGGCGGCGAGTGTGCAACTCAATGCCTAACATACCTATCGCATCGCCCGGCTGCATGCCTTCATGAGCAGGATCGTTAGGCTGTGGTTCGAGCTTGATCTGTAAAACTTCCGGTGTGGGAGAGATCATGAAGCCCGGTTGCCCGGTGCGAAGGGTGGCCCACACATCGCCTTGCCGATCCACGGCGCCCAACACCACAAAAGGTAGTTGCGAATAAAACTCGCGATGCTGGTCCGGCATCCACGTCCGCGACATCTGCCGCTGACCGACACCCACCATCATGTCCACTGCACCGACGGCGCGCTGTAAAGTCAATTCACCTTCATGCCAAGGTGAAGATCGAGGTTTTGAGGTGTCGTCCATTCGCTTTCCCCTTGCGCCCGCCGTAACGGTCTGTCTGCTTCGTCACCTCAAACGTGGAGGTGAACTGAGTCAGGCGCATGTTGACGCTGAAGTGCCTGTGGCGGAATGGGCACAAAATGCAATCCAGCATTTCAGAAAATGAAATGCTGGGGCGTCAATAGCGAGTTTGTGAATCCCTGTAGAGCGAGTTGGCGAAGGCACCCCGTATGACTACTCCGAAGGCGTTAGCTAAAAGTCGTTCGAGGATCGCTTTACGTGCATGGACGTGGACAGCATCGACTTCGTCTGGATTCACGACACCTCCAAGGTTTTCCACGATGACGCCTAGCTCGCAAAGTTCGAGAACCCCGCACTGGTGCGTTCCTGTCGACTCAAGCTCATGAATCACAACTGCCGCCTAACCATACGCTCACGCCTTGTAAAAATAATCAGCGGTGAGCGTTTGTCGCCTTGGCGTGACTTTTCATATCACGCCAGAGCGCGCTTGGCCGCCGTTTTGATGTGGGTGCTGTACAGCGTCAACCCGGTGAACGCCAGGCCACCAACCAGGTTGCCCAGCACGGTCGGGATCTCATTCCAGACCAGGTAGTCCATCACCGAGAACCCGCCACCCATGATCATCGCCGACGGAAACAGGAACATGTTGACCACCGAGTGCTCGAACCCCATAAAGAAGAACAGCATGATCGGCATCCACATGGCGATCACCTTACCGCTCACCGAGGTCGAGATCATCGCGCCGACCACACCCATGGAGACCATCCAGTTGCACAGCATGCCGCGCAGGAAAATCGTGATCCAGCCGCCCACGCCATAGTGTGCATAACCCAGGGTGCGGGCCTCGCCGATGCTGGCGATCTTTTCCCCGACCGCGCCCGGACCGGTATTGAAGCCGTAGGTAAAGACGAACGCCATCATGAACGCCACGGTCAGCGCACCGGCAAAGTTACCGACAAACACCAGCCCCCAGTTGCGCAACACACCGCGCACGGTGACGCCCGGACGCTTGTCCAGCAGCGCCAGTGGCGTGAGCATGAATACCCCAGTCAGCAGGTCGAAACCCATCAGGTACAGCATCGAGAAGCCCACGGGGAACAGCACCGCACCGAGCAGCGCGGAACCGCTCTGCACCGCGATGGTGACCGCAAACACTGCGGCCAGAGCCAGAATCGCCCCCGCCATGAAACTGCGAATCAGGGTGTCGCGGGTCGACATGTGAATTTTCGATTCGCCGGCATCGAGCATCTTGGTGACGAATTCGAATGGAAGTAGATAGGACATTGGGCTTTCCTCGTAGCTGATTTTTCAAAAGCGGAACGGCTGCTCGATCACCAGGACCGGTAAGGCAGGAACTTGCCATTGAGGGTCAGCAGGACGCGATCGCCCTTGGGGTCTTCAATTTTTTCGACATGCATGGAGAAGTCGATGGCGCTCATGATGCCGTCGCCAAATTTTTCCTGGATCACGTCCTTGAGCGTCGGGCCGTAGACACCCACCACCTCGTACAGGCGATAGATCAGCGGGTCCTGGGGCACGGTCTTTTCCCAACTCTTGACCGGGAACTCGGTCATGGCTATGGCCACGTCTTCACCCAACTCCAGCACCTCACAAATACGCGCGGCGACATCCGGCGAGGCGCTGTTCATGCCGTAGCACACCGAGGCCAGCCACACCGGCGCCTTTCTGACCAGTTCGCTCAAGTGGTCCCAGGTCATTTCCTTGCGAGCCTTGGCGGCCATGATGGTGTGATGCATTTCGACTTTGTTCATGTTGAAGATCTCTCTTGTGGGTTTTAGCGATACTGGAGAGATAGCGAGAGTCGTGCCAATTGCTAAATTATTCTTATCACGTTGATTTTTAGAGGTTTATTCTCAGAATAGTTTCAAAAGAAACTAACGAATTATCGTAAATAACGAAACTTGGTTAATTAATTTACGATTTTTCGTATATTCGACGTACCGTATCAGTTAGGGTCTCCCGGACCATGTCCACCGCCATCGACAAAATATCCGCTGCTTACGCTCCGCTCGCCATGCTGGTGGTGGACCCGGCATCGGACGCTCTGGTCCAGGTCAATGCCGCCGGCCTCGCTCTGCTTGGCTGCGAAGAGAATGCTACTTCCCTCACCCGCTTCAGCCATTTCTTCGGCAGCGCCATCGCACTGTGGGTCAGCTTCACCGACGAGGTGCTAACTCAGGGCGAAGCCTGGTCCGACGATCTCAGCCTGCTCGACCTGACCCGCAAACACCACGCCGTCGAAGTCAACGCCCGGGCACTGGAGGATGGCCAGCGCATCCTGCTGATGATCCAAGACCGCGATCAGCTGGAAACCCGCCGCAACCGTTCCGAAGCCCGCCGCCAACATCGCTTGGGCCACGTTGGCTGGGAGCGCATCACTCAAGTGTTCGAACGCATCGAGCGACAGAACCGCCTGATCCTCGGCGCCGTAGGTGAAGGCATCTACGGGCTGGACGCCGCTGGGCAAACCACCTTCATCAACCCGGCCGCCGAACGGATTCTCGGGTGGAGCGCAGGGGACATGGTCGGCCATGATGCCCACCAGTTGTTTCACCACAGCCACAGTGATGGCAGTCTGTTTGAAGTACAGCAGTGCTCCATTCACACCTCGTTCAGCGACGGCCAGGTGCGCCGTGTCGACAACGAGGTGTTCTGGCACAAGAACGGCGAAGCCATACCCGTGGAGTACACCAGCACACCGATTTTCGAGATGGGCCGTCTGGTGGGGGCGGTGGTGTTGTTCCGCGACATTCGTGAGCGGCAGCGGGCCGAACTGCGGTTGCGCGAAGCCTTGAATGAAGTGGAGCAACTCAAGCAACGTCTGGAGCTGGAAAACCAATACCTGCAGGAAGAGATCAAGGCGGAGCGCAATCACCACGAGATCGTTGGCGACAGCCCTGCGGTGCTGCACCTGATCCGCCAGATCGAACTGGTGGCGCCAACCGACGCCAACGTGCTGGTCACTGGCGAATCCGGGACCGGAAAGGAATTGATTGCTCGGGCGATCCACGCAAGCAGCCGGCGCAGCGACCGCCCGTTAATTCGCGTCAACTGCGCGGCGATTCCTCGGGACTTGTTCGAAAGCGAGTTTTTCGGTCACGTCAAAGGCGCCTTCACAGGGGCCACCAATGATCGGGTCGGACGCTTTGAACTGGCCGATGGCGGCACGCTGTTTCTCGATGAGGTGGGCGAAATCCCCTTGGAGCTGCAAAGCAAACTGCTAAGGGTGCTGCAGGACCAGCAGTTCGAACGGGTGGGCGATAACCTGACCCGAGCGGTGGATGTGAGGGTGATTGCCGCCACCAACCGCGACCTGCGGGAGATGGTCGCCGCTGGCGGATTTCGTGAAGATTTGTACTTCCGCTTGAACGTGTTTCCGGTGCGTTCGGTGCCCTTGCGCGAACGCCTGGGCGACATACCGCTGTTGGCTGGCCACTTTCTTGAGCGCGCCTGCCAAGCCTTCAACAAACCGGGAGTGCGTCTGCCGTTGACCCAGGTCGAGGTGCTCAAGCGTTATCCGTGGCCGGGCAATATTCGAGAGCTGGAAAACGTGATCGAGCGACAGATCATCGTCTCGCAGGATGGCCGCTTACGCTTCGATGAGCTATTGCCGGCCGCCGCTCGCGAGCAGATTGAGACACCCGTAGAACCGCTGGACGACAGCGAACCGCTGCGCGATGAGATTGTGCAACAGCAACTTCGCCTGAACACCGTGGCGATGCTCAAACGCACTGGAGGCAAAGTCTCCGGCGAAGGCGGAGCTGCGCAACTGCTGGGGCTCAAACCGACCACCCTGGCCTCACGCCTGCGCAAATGGAACATTGATCCGCGGAATTACAAACCCGGTCGCCGCGAGTGATAACGGGCTTCGTCTGGTTATCCGCAGCGTCTATGAGACCATCGCGAGCAGGCTCGCTCCCACAGGGGTGATGTGACGGGTACAGGATCAGGTATAACCTGGATCATGGGAGCGAGCCAGCTCGTGATGGACGCCAACGATGACGCAGGCTGCCAGAATGACCGAGTTACCGGAGGTCGGTGCGAACTGGCAATCAACCAACTTGCTCAATCATCGTCAGCGCCTGCTTGCTCCCATTGGGTCTGAGGCATGGCTCAAAACCTTTGCTCAATCACCTCGCCGCTGCCCGTTTTCCCTGAATCAAGCTCTCGGCCCGGTCAGAGCTGATCTGGTCCACGAGGTAACGCGCATCCTTGGCCACCCCGGAAAACCGCCCCGAGCCCCAGGTGTACAACCAAGGCAACCCAAGGAAGTACAACCCCGGCTGCGCGGTCACGCCGCGCTGATGGCCCGGATGGCCACGGCCATTGAAGACCGGTGCCTCGACCCAGGTGAAGTCCGGGCTGAAGCCGATGCACCAGATGATGCTGGTGATGCCAGCCGCCACAAGGTCCACTTCACTGCGTTCTTGCTCAGGCGTCCAGTTGGGAACATAGCGCTCACCGGCCGGCGCCTCGATGCCGTGCTGTTCGATGTAGTTGTCGATCGAGCCGTTGATGCGGTTGTACACCGCATCGGCGCTGTCGAGGCTCTCCGCTAGGTTAAGCGCGAACTGCATCCGCGTGCCCTGCAAGCCTTCTAGTCGACCGAGCAATTCCATGCCTTCCACGGCAAACTTGCGCAGGTCGATGTCGCGCCCGCCGTCACGCCCGGTGACGTAGTGGTTGGTGTTATCGCGAACGCCTTCGCGCAACGGATGGGTGTCAACCCCGATTTCGTAGTAGCCCATTTCCGCCAGCCAATCGACCACGTCCTTGCCCCGGTAGAAGCGTGCGCAACGCGGTGCATCACCGACCGCCAGAAAGACCTTGCGCCCGGCCAAGTGAAGGTCTTCGGCGATTTGCGCCCCCGATTGTCCAGATCCGACCACCAGCACATTCCCGGCAGGCAAGGCCGCGGGATTGCGGTACTGCTCCGAATGCAACTGATGAACGCCCGCAGGCAGACGCTCGGCCAGGCGCGGAATGATTGGCGTGTGATAACCACCCGAAGCAACAATCACCTGATCGGCCGAAAACTCGCCCTGGGAGGTATGCACCTCGAAACCACCGATGGCGCGCGGCACCACGCGCTGTACTGTCACGCCCTCGCGCACCGGCGCATTCACCGCTTTAACGAAGCCCGCCAGGTACGCGTTGATCTCGTCTTTTTTCATGAACCCGTGAGGATCGGCGCCCTTGAAATCATCGACGTAGGTGTAACCCGGTAAGGCGCACTGCCAGTTCGGCGTGACCAGGCTGAAGGCATCCCAGCGCTGGTTGCGCCATGTGTGGGTGACGCTGTGCTTTTCCAGCACCAGATGATCGACCCCTTCCTGTTGCAGGTAGTAGCTGGCAGACAATCCGGCCTGCCCGCCGCCGACGACGATCACGCTGTGGTGTTGAGTTTTGATGGAAGTGAGGTGGCTGGTCATAACGTTGCTCCGGTCATCGGTGACGATAAAAATTCAGAAAAATCAGAACGAGCTCCAGCCCGCACCGATCACTTGCCCCGCGCCCTCGGTGCGCATGCTGATCACGTTCACCCGCCCCTCGACGTCGGCCGGTTCAACCAGATAACTGGCCTGACCCTTCAGCGAACTCAAGGTGTCCATGGCCGAACTGCAATAGAACCCCTTGACCTCCTTGACCCGTTCCGAGGCGTTGTTCAGCGCGCTTTCGATGCGCTGCAAAAAGTCCGGCAGCGGGTAACTGGCGCCCTCTTCTAGGTATTGGAAAATCACCGTTGAAGGCGAGTAACCGGTGGCTTCGCGGCCATTGGGCCAGCGGATCTTGAAGTTGACGGCGGGCATGTCAGTGCTCCTGTTGCTTGAGGTTTAAAGGGGTCAGGTCCAGATGGGGATAGCTGAAACCGGTGAAGGCCTGCTCGCGCAGATTCCAGAACAGGCCGCGTTGTTCGCCGTGGCGGACGGTCATGACGCCGCTGGCATCGACCGCGCCAATGCGCTCACAGCGCAGCCCTTCGAAGGCGAAAGCGGTCTGGACCTGGTCCCAGTCACCTTCATCGAGGGTCATCAGAAAGCCGTAGCTGGGGAACACCTGCAGCCAGCGCACAAGGTCGGCATCCGGCGGGCACGGCAGCGCCGCCAGATCGACGCTCGCGCCGCAACCGGTGGTTTCCAGCAGCATCAACAGGCTGCCCAGAACCCCGGCGTTGCTGATGTCCTTAGCGGCGTGTAGCAATCGGGCATCGGCCAGGCGCGGCAGCACGTCGAGCTTGCTGCGCAGGCGTTCGGCGGGCACGCCTTCGAATGCCTTCCAATAGGTACTGTCAGCGTGCCAGGCACCTTCAAGGTCCACGGCCATGGAGATTACCTGCCCCGGAGCGACATGGAGGGTCGACAACAGGTGCTGCGCAGTGCCGGTAATCGCCACGGCCAGCGCCGTCGGGTTATCGCGGGTGAGGCTGGTATGGCCCCCGGCGAGCAACAGGCCGTAGGCCTCACATGCCGCACGGATACCCGCCAGAATCTGCTGCGCAGCCGTGTTGTCGTGATGCCAATAGGCGTTGACCACCGCCGTCGCGCGGCCGCCCATGGCGGTGATGTCGCTGACGTTGGCCATGACCGCCGACCATCCCGCAAACCACGGCGTCGCCTCGACGAAGGCCGGCAACATGCCTTCGATGGCAAGCAGTTGAAAGTGATTGCCACAGGCAATGGCCGCGGTGTCGTCGCCGGGCAAGGCGTACAGCTGTTCACGGGTCAGGGCTTGTTTAGTGCTGCCCATGACCGCCGCCGGCTGCTGGATCGCCTGTTTCGACAGCATCGCGGGGGTGCTGCGCAGGGTGTCGATCAAAATCGCGAGATCATTCATGGCGCGCCACCTTCAGCGCCCGCAACGACACCTGACGCGGCATCAACGGGTAGCTCGCCAGATCCGCCTGCATCAGGCAATGAGGCTGGCCGAGCAACTCCAGTTGTTCCAGGCTGTGCCAGCGCAAACCATGGAAATAGCCTTCGTTCTGCGCCTGAACCGTGGCGCGGAACACCTCGCAGCCCAGGTCCTTGGCCCGTGACACCGCTTCGTTGACCAACGCCTTGCCGATCATGCTGTGCCGCCGATACGCCGGCGCCACGCACAAGCGTCCGCCAAACCACAGACCCGGATCCGGCTGGTAGATGCGCACCGCGCCCACCACCTGATCGGCGATCCCGCAATTGCCGGCCAGGGCGACGATGGCAATTGCCTGGAAGTCATGGCTGTCCTTGTCCTGCACCAACAGTTGTTGCTCATCGGAAAACACCGAGCGGCGCAGGGCGAAATACGCCTGTTTCTCCCAGTGTTCACGGGCGGGCTTGACCAGCAACTCACCGGCGCGAAACGGCTCGAACGTGCTGTCGACCAAAGCAAAGACGGAATGGGCCATGGGAGTTCTCCGGCTTATTCGTAGTTTTTCAGGGCCGAGCACGCGCCACATTTGGCGCAGCCGGCGTTGATCTGATCGGAGTGCAGACCATGACGGCGCAGGCTCGCGCCGATCTGCGGATACAGGCGAGCCATCATGGCGCTGTCGGGTTTGGGGTGATGGGCCAACGGTGTGCCGTCGATGGGCACGAACGGCACCACGAACGGGTACACGCCAAGGGCGCACAAACGCTCGCTCATCTCGCTGATGGCCGCTTCGCTGTCACCCAGGCCGGCGAGGATGTAGGTGCTGACCTGGCCGCGACCGAACACGTCGACCGCTGCGCTGAAGGCTTCGAAGTAACGACTCAGCGGTACTTCGGCCTTGCCCGGCATGATCCGCTGGCGCACTTCGTCGGTGACCGCTTCCAGGTGCATGCCTAGGGATACCACGCCACTGTCGGCCAGGCGCTGGAACCAGCGATCATCGTCCGGCGGCTCGCACTGCGCCTGGATCGGCAGGTCGACTGCCGCTGTCACGGCTGCGGCGGATTCACACAGGATCGACGCACCGCGGTCCGGGGTTTGCGGCGTGCCGGTGGTCATCACCATGTGCTTGACGCCATCGAGCTCCACCGCGGCCTTCGCCACTTGCGCCAATTGCTGCGGACGCTTGCGAGCGATGGTCTTGCCCGCTGCCAGCGACTGGCCGATAGCGCAGAACTGGCAGGAGCTGCCGCGATCGTTGAAGCGAATGCAGTGCTGCAATACCGTGGTCGCCAACACGTCGCGGCTGTGCAGCGTGGCGATTTTCCAGTAGGGAATGCCGTCGGCGGTGCTCAAGCCGTAGAAGTTCGGCACTCCGGGCATCTGTACCTGACCGACCTGCAAGCCTTCACGGAAGATCAACGCCTGGCTGCCATCAGCACTGGGTTGCGCCTGGTAAGGCGAGGTCTGCGAGGCCTGGTTGAGGATCGGCACCATCATGGTCCGGCTGCCGAACGTCAGCGCCTTGTGGTCCGACGGCCCGGCGCCGCCCTGGCGGGACAGGCCGTTTTGCGCCGCTGGCCAGCGCACGCCGTGGCACTGCAACTCGGCCAGCAGTTCATTTGTTTGCATGATCGAGCTCCTCGGTAGCAGCCGTTGCCAAATGGGCAGCACGCTCATGCACATAGGCCGTGGGCGTGCGGTCGATCAGCAGGCTGAGCAGTTCCGGACGACTGTAGTGCCCGACCGAATCCATCATGCGTTTGCGCTTGTCGATCAGCGCCAGGTCGAGGTCGGCAATCACCACACCTTCGTTGGCACGCAGCGGCTCGCCGAGCAACTTGCCCTCAGGTGAAACGATGGCAGTGAAGCAACCACCGGAGATCGGGCCCAGGCCACAACCGGTGTCCTGCATGATCTGGCCTTGCTGATCGGCATCCAGCCAAGCAGTGGCGTTGACTACGAAACAGCCGGACTCCAGGGCGTGATGGCGAATGGTGACTTCGATCTGTTCGGCGAAGATGTCGCCCACCAGGGAGCCGGGAAACATCGCCGCGTGGATCTGCTCGCCGTCGGCCATCAAGGCGTAGCGCGCCAGCGGGTTGTAATGCTCCCAGCACGCCAGCGAACCGATGCGCCCGATGGCGCTGTCGACGGCGCGCAGGCCGGAGCCGTCGCCCTGCCCCCAGACCATGCGCTCGTGGTAGGTCGGGGTGATCTTGCGGCGATGCTGGATCAGCGTGCCGTCGGCGTCGAACAGCAGCTGGGCGTTGTAGATCGTGCCGCCATCGCGCTCATTGACGCCGATGGACACCACCATCCCCGCCTGCTTGCACGCCTCGCCAATGGCCAGGGTGGCGGCGGACGGTACAGTGACCGATTGATCGAGCAGTTTCAGGTGCTGGGCACCCATGGTGAAGGCCGGCTGCACAAAGGAAAAATACGGGTAGTACGGCACCACCGTCTCCGGGAACACGGCGAACTGCACGCCTTGCTGGCCCAAAGCGATGATCTGTTGGCAGACCTTGTCCACGGTGCCTTCGCGGCTGTAAAGCACGGGGCTCAGTTGAACGGCTGCTGCGCGAATGATGGGCATGATGGGGGTCCTGAAGTGTTGTGTGTTCACAAGATCGATGTCGCTGTTGTGGCGAGCGAGCTCGCTCGCCACAGGGGTATTTCAGCGGCGCTGTCAGGCCGTCCAGGTATCAATGATCATTGCGCCCTCGCGGCGCATCAGCAGGCGCAGGTCCATCACGTCCAGCGGGTTGATCGGGCGGATGCCTTCGATCAGGGCTTTTTCGGTCTGGCCGTACAGGGCTTGCAGGGCAAAGCGGCAGGCGTACACCTCGCCGCCCTCCTCCATGAACTGCATCAATTGCTTGTTCACCGCCAGGTGCCCGGGAAACGCCTCGGCGCCCAAGGTCGGGAAGCCGCGTTGCACGCCCAGTTGCACGCCCGGCCCGTACAACAGGATTTTGGTTTCGAAGCCTTTGCGCAGCAGGCGCTTGGCCTGAAGCATGTTGACCAGGCCGATGGAGCCTTCGAAGGCGATGGTGTGGAAGGTGATCAATACTTTTTCGCCCGGTTCGGCTTTGATGTCCTCAAAGACTTTCTCTTCGTAATTGACCAGGAAGTCGCCGTCTTTGTAATGGGGGATGTCCACGGTTGGCATAGTGTCGCTCTCCAGTGTCTTCGTGCTTGAACGTCAGCCTGGGTTGGCTGCCGGGTTGCAGGAGATAGAGCGAACGCCGTGCCAGAAAATAAAACGTTTTTCTGCAGTGGGTTAAGCATCTGATTTGTATGAAGATACCAATCTGATCCGGTTTTTGTTCCGGCATCTGATGCTATCGCCGAACCACGCATTCCCGTAGAAATACGAATATTCGTAGCCACAGAACACGAGATTTCGTAGCCATGAACGAAGCAGACTCCCTCAGCGGTTGGGCCGACCTGGCCTATTCCTCGCGGCACATGGTGTTCGAGCATTGCGCCGAAGCCATCGCGTTGCTCAATCCCTACGCCGATCGGCTGGTGGACCTCAACATCGCCGCCTGCAAACTGCTCGGCTATCCCAGGCAGGAGCTTCTTGAACTGCCGGTGAGCAAACTCTTCGGTCATCAACTGGCAGACTTGATCGTCTTCACCCAGGCGGTGATGGACAAGGGACGCGGCTGGAGCGACGAGCTCAGTTGCAACTGCAAGAGCGGCGAACGCATCGAGCTGGAAATCTCCGCCACCACCTTGCAGGTCAAGGGCGAGCAGCAGCTGATTCTGGTAATGCGCGAACTCAGCCTGCAGAAGTACCAGCGCGACCAGGCGGACACCGAACGCACCATGCGCGGCGGGCTGATCGAGTGGCGCAATATCCTCAACCTGTTCCAGGAAAACGAGCGCGATAACCAGTTGCTGCTCAGCTCCGTGGGCGACGGCATCTACAGCATCGACAGCGAAGGCCTGGCCACCTTCGTCAATCCAGCCTGCGCGCGCATGCTGGGCTGGGAAACCCAGGACATGATCGGCAAGAACATCCACCGCATTCACCACCATACCCATGCCGATGGCAGCCATTACCCGGTGGAACAGTGCCCCATCTACAAAGCGGTGCACGACGGTGTGATCCACGAAGGTCGTCAGGAGATTTTCTGGCGCCGCGACGGCAGTTCGTTCCCGGTGGAATTCACCAGCACCCCGGTGATCTCCGATGGCCGTATCGTTGGAGCCGTGGTGGTGTTCCGTGACATCACCGAGCGGCGCAGCACGGAAAACCAGCTGCAAAGCGCCCTCGAAGAACTCAAGGTGCTCAAGGATCGGCTGGAAGAGCAAAACGCCTATCTGCAGGAAGAGATTCACATCGAGCACAACTACCGCGAGATCGTCGGCCAGAGCGAACCGATCAAGAAAATTATCCGGCAGATCGACGTGGTCGCGCCCACCGATGCCAGCGTGTTGATCAACGGTGAATCGGGCACAGGCAAGGAACTGATCGCCCGCGCGATTCACCAGGCCAGCCGCCGTAACGGCCACCCGCTGATCCGGGTCAACTGTGCGGCGATCCCCGCAGAACTGTTCGAGAGCGAATTCTTCGGCCACATCCGCGGCGCCTTTACCGGCGCCGTGCGCGATCGGGTCGGCCGCTTCGAGCTGGCGGATGGCGGCACGCTCTTTCTCGATGAAATCGGCGAAATCCCCCTTGAGCTGCAAAGCAAACTGCTGCGTGTGTTGCAGGAGGGGCAATTCGAACGGGTCGGCGAAGAGCGCACGCGCAAGGTCGATGTGCGGATCGTCGCCGCGACCAACCGCGACCTGCGCCAGGAAGTGGCGACCAAGCACTTTCGTGAAGACCTGTATTTCCGCCTCAACGTGTTCCCGATCCAGTCCCCGGCGTTGCGCGATCGCCTGATGGACATCGGCGCCCTGGCCGCGCACTTCCTCAAGCAGACTGGCAAACGCCTGAACATGCCCGGCCGGCGCCTGCGCAATAGCGATATCGAACGCCTGCAACGCTATTCGTGGCCGGGGAATATTCGCGAACTGCAAAACGTCATCGAGCGCGCGTTGATCACCTCGATTGGCGCCGACCTGAACCTGGACCTGCCGGACGAGCCCAAAACCAGCCTGCCTGCACCACAGCAACCCTCCTCCGAAGTTGCGATCATGACTGACGCGCAAATTCGCGAACTTGAACGCAGCAACATGCAGGCCGCATTGAAGGCGGCGGATGGCAAGTTGTTCGGCAAAGGCGGCGCAGCGCAATTGCTGGGACTGAAACCGACGACATTGGCGTCGCGGTTCAAACGGCTGGAGATCAAGCTCGAATAAAGCGTGGGCCCGGTCGCCACGCAACTTCGTAAAACCCGCTACGAAATGTCGTATTCCTACGGAGTTACGTAGCGGGCCGGCTCAGAACGGAACGTCCCACAAATCAAAAATACCGTTATTAATCATAACGATATGAAATCACCAACAAAGTGGTACGTCATTCGCAATTGGGTAGCCGTCAGCCGCCCTCCGCGGCGAAACGACGGATTCCTGCCATGCCAACAGCCACCACGCTCATCGCTTCCCGTACAGAAACCTACCTGGCTTCGATGCCCAACCTGGCCTTCACCGGGTTGTCGGAAAACTGGTTGTTGAAAGAGTGCGGCCATCAACACTGGCTCGCCCTGGCGCAATTGCATGATCGAGCGTTGCCTGATTTCGTCGATGACCAAGGACGCATCGCCTACGCCGCGTTCACGGCGGTCAATACTTGGGATTTGAAGCTGGAAGCGATCATCGAAAATCGCGAGTTCCGGATTCATACCCGGATCGGTCGCGGCGGCCAGGCCCGGCATTTCAGCGAACATGAAGTCTGGCTGGGCGATCGCGTCGTGGGGCAACTGGCGCTACTGTCGACCTTCATCAGCCGGCATGTACCGGGGGACAATCGCAGTGTCAGCAAGGCTTGCCTCAGGGGCTCGACGGCAGCAGTGACCGAGCTGCCGCAGGCACTGCAAGTGCTGCATGTCGACAACCGTCGGATACGCAGCGGGAATTGGCACAGTCATTACGGTATCGATCGCCAGGCAACCGCGGCGCAGGCATTCGATTTCACGCCCTGCCCCGACATCGATTTCAACGGTGCCGACCTGCTGTACTTCGCCAACTTCCAGGCCATGGTCGAGCGTGCCGAATGGGCCCTGCTAGGGTTGCGCCGCCCAGGTCATGTCCGCCAACGCGAGCTGCATTTCTACGGCAACCTCAATATCGGTGACAGCGTGCAACTGCTTTTGCACACGACATCGCCAAGCCATCGCGAGCTTCACTGGTGCGAGGTATTTCGGCGTAGCGACGGGTTCAAGCTGGCCGATGTGTTCACCCGCAAACACCATCTTTCGGACTGCAGCCGATGAGCCATTCTCCCCTTTGGCGACCCGAAGGTCTGCGACTCAAGACGTTGTACCAGAGCAGTGACGTCGAAGGTCTTGAGCACCTGCACAGCCTGCCCGGCAAGGCACCCTTTGTGCGTGGCCCCTACGCCAGCATGTACCTGCAAAAGCCCTGGACCGTGCGTCAATACACCGGGTTCGCCGGCGCCGAGGCGAGCAATCAGCGCCTGCGCCAGCGCCTGGCCGAAGGCGCCACCGGCCTGTCGCTCGCCTTCGATCTGCCGACCCATCGCGGCTACGACTCCAGCGATCCACACTGGCAAGCCGACGTCGGCAAGGCAGGCGTGGCCATCGACAGTGTTGAGGACATGATCGAGTTGCTGGACGGCATCGCCCTGGACCAGGTCTCGGTGTCATTGACCATGAACGGCGCGGTACTGCCAGTGCTGGCGGCCTTCATCGTTGCCGCTCAGGAATCCGGCGTCGCGCCGGAACGGCTCAGTGGCACGATCCAGAACGACATTCTCAAAGAGTTCATGGTTCGCAACACCTACATTTTTGCGCCGAAACCTTCAATGCAGATCACTCTTGATGTGATCAGCTACTTGAATGAGCACGTACCTCGGTTTAATCCGATTTCGGTGTCCGGTTATCACTTTCAAGAGGCCGGGGCCGACACCGTGCTGGAGCTGGCACTGACCCTGATCAACGCAAGGACTTACGCCGAGCAAGTGCAAAACAACGGCCTGGACGTGCAGCGATTCTGCGAACGCATCAGTTTCTTTTTCGGCATCGGCAGCGACTTTTTCAGTGAAGTCGCCAAGTGTCGTGCGGCACGCCTGTTGTGGTGGGAAATTACCCGGGACCTTGGAGTCACCCTCGATAAAGGCCAGGCGCTGCGCATGCATTGCCAGACCTCCGGCTGGTCCCTTAGCGCTCAGGACCCGCTGAACAATGTCGTGCGCACCACCGTCCAGGCCATGGCCGCGGTCTTCGGCGGCACCCAGTCGCTGCACACCAATGCCTGGGATGAAGCCCTGACGCTGCCCAGTGAGGCCTCGTCGAGACTGGCGAGCAATACCCAGCACATCCTTCAACAGGAAACCGGCCTGTGCGACGTGGTCGACCCGTGGGCGGGGTCTTACATGATGGAAGCCTTGACGGCGCAGCTGGCGCAACAGGCGCGTCTGCAAATGGCCGAGATCGATGCCCTGGGTGGTGTGTTCCAGGCGATTGAGTCCGGCGCGATCAACCGGGCCATTCACCATCAGGCCATGGCTACCCAGGCACGTCTCGATAGCGGGATTGCACGGCGTGTCGCTGCAAATGAACCCGCGCAGGAGCCGGTGACGCCCGTGGACAGTCAGGCACTGCGCGCCCGCCAGGGCCAACGCCTCAACCGCCTGCGACTCAAGCGCGACAACGCTCGGGTTGAGGCGCAGCTGCATTCGATCACCGAGTGCGCACGCTCGGGCCAGGGGAATCTGCTGGAGAATACCGTGGCGGCCATCAGCGCGCGGGCGACACTTGGTGAGTGCACCCAGGCACTGGAAAAGGTCTGGCCTCGGTTCAGGCAAGGGCTGGATTTCAGTGTGGGGCACTATGGACCGTCTATGAGTCAGCAGCCCGATTGGGCGATCGTTGCGCAGCGCCTGTCGACCTTTGTCGCCCAGAGTGGTCGCCGGCCCAGGATCCTGCTGTCTAAACTGGGCCAGGACGGGCATGACCGCGGGATTCGCTTGATGGCTGCAGCGCTGGCCGATGCCGGTTTCGAGGTGCGCCTGTTGCCGCTGTTTCAAACGCCGGCGCAGGTGCTGGACGTCTTGGACGATGCCGATTTACCAGATCTGATCGGCGTTTCAAGCCTGGCCGGAGCGCACACGGAACTGCTGACTGAACTGTTGGGTTTGTTGAATCAACGAAGGATTGACGTTCCGCTGGTCGTCGGCGGCATTATTCCGCAGGCCGATGTACGACTGTTGCTGCAACGGGGGGTCAAGGCCTGCTTCGGACCGGGACAGGAGGTAGCGCAGATGGTCGGCCAACTGATCGATCTGCTCCACGTTGCCTGACTGTAGGAGCGAGCACGCTCCTACAGAAAGGCGTTCAGGCCGGTGTGAGTTTCACTACATTCAGGACGCGGCGAGTTTCGCGGCAATCTTCGTCACGTACTCACCTTGGTACCGTGCGATGCCCAGTTCCTTGGCATCCGGCTGACGCGAGCCGTCACCGCCGGCGATGGTGGCCGCGCCGTACGGTGAGCCGCCGCGCGTCTGGGAAATATCGAACAGCGCCGGGTCGCCGTAGCCGATGGGCACGATCACCATGCCGTGGTGCGCCAGGGTGTTCCAGGTGGAGGTAATGGTAGTCTCCTGACCGCCACCGGTGCCAGTGGAGGTGAACACGCTGGTCACCTTGCCCACCAGCGCGCCTTTGGCCCAAAGGCCGCCGGTCTGATCCAGGAACGTACGCATCTGCCCGGCCATGTTGCCGAAGCGTGTGGGCGTGCCGAAGATGATCGCGTCGTAATCGCCCAACTCGCTCGGCGAGGCAACGGCCGCCTGTTGCTCGGTCTTGCCGTGAGCGGCCTTGAACGCTTGCGGGTCCATGGTTTCCGGGACGCGCTTGACGGTCACTTCCACCCCGGCCACCTTGCGGGCGCCTTCGGCGACAGCGTGAGCCATGGCCTCGATATGGCCGTACATCGAATAATAAAGAACCAGTACCTTTGCCATCGTGCTTTCTCCTGAATCGCTATGGACGAGCAACATTGCCCGTTATGGGTGATGGATCTACTGCGCAAAACGCTACTTGAAAACGGGAATGGAGGCCGAAGCCTGGCGAGCCGTTTTTTGCTGACGCATCCGATTGGCAATCTCGGCGATTTTCGCCTCACCGGCGCGTAAGGCTTCGTCGTTGGTATGCACCGAGTAGTAGCCAAGCTTGAGATCGTACGGGTGAGGAAAGGCCGACCCCAGGACGAATACGGCGTCCCTGTTCCCGGCTTCCAGCGTTAACGCCTGATGACCTGGCTGGAAGACCACCATTTCCCCGGATTCGATCTTATCTGGCGTGTGAACAGCACCTCGGCTGACGCATAGCCACAACGTGCGGTGTCCTTTGGGCGGTGTGTAGGTCCAAGACTCGCCGGCAGGTATTGTCACCAGCAAATAGTTCACGCCTGCAGGCGCTCGGATGGGGCTTTGCACGCCTTCGTAGCGTCCGACGATGACTCGAGCAGGACCGACCTGGGGCGTTGCACTCGCCTCCAGATACTGACTGTCGACCGGAGCGCTCTCCAGCTCAGCAGGTAGGGCAAGCCACAGCTGAAAACCCTGTACTCGCGCGGATGTGCCACTGGACAGTTCCTTGCCATGCCAGACCCCTGCCCCCGCTCGCAGCCATTCAACGCCTCCGTAACCAATGGTTCCGCTGCCGGCGTCCGGATCATCGAAGTGCATGTTGCCTTCAGTGATCACGGTGACTGTCGCGATGCCCGAATGCGGATGCACGGGCATCTGCCCCAGAAATGAACTGGGCGCATCGAACAGGTCCAGGAACACGAACGGCTTGAGCAACTGACCGAAATCCGAGGGGCTCATCAGCCGGACGATGGGGCCGTGGCTACTTCCGGAGTTGCGGTGGCTGATTTGACGAGTATGGCCAGTGTTGCGAAGGGCGGTGAGGTTCATGCGATGTCCTCTGATGATGTGAGTACCCACAAGCGCCGGAGTCAATCTGCGGTGACCTGTAACGTGAATTCATCATAGACAGTCGGTATTCGTTTGATTAGCGGCTAGAGTAGAGTTTCACTCATCCATATTTGGCCTAATCGAATGTTCGACTTGAACGACGTCGCCATTTTCATTCAGATCGTCGACGCCGGTAGCTTTGCCGATGCGGCCCGTCGCACCGGCGCATCCGCCAACACGCTGAGCCGGCGCATGAAGCAGCTGGAAGAATCCATGGGCGTGCGACTGCTGCATCGGTCCACCCGCAAGCTGGTACTGACCGACGCTGGAAAATCGCTCTATAGGCAAAGCGCCAGCCAGATAAACGAGTTGTTCGAGCTCAGCCGTCAACTCATCGGTGGGGTTCGGGAACCGGTCGGCAGGCTGCGGATCGCGGCGCCGGCTGATTTTTTTGAAGTATTCCAGATGGATTTCGTCGCGGATTTCCTGGCCCGTTACCCCAAGGTCAGCCTGGATTTTGTCTTGAGTGACCAGCGGGTGGATCTGATTGCCGAAGGTATCGACATCGCGTTCCGGTCCGGCGTCATGTCCGATTCGAGCCTGGTCGCGCGCAAAATAAACACCGGTCGCCGAATACTCGCAGCCAGCCCGCGATACCTCGAAGCTTATGGTGTGCCAAAGGATATTCAGTCGTTAAGCGAACACAACTGCATTTTTCCGGCGCACCCGTCGGGTCAAGCCACCTGGCACCTTGTCGGCCCCCACGGCGCCACACAGTTGAGCGTGACCGGCCGATTCAGCGCGAGCAGCGCCCAGGCGCAATTGAAAGCAGCCGTAGCCGGATTGGGCATCTGCTTTTTGCCGGACCCCATTCTGCGTGCAAGCCTGGGCAGTGGCAGTCTGGCGGAGGTGCTGTGTGACTACGGCCAGCAAACCAATGATTTATTCATCGTCTTCCCCAGCCGCAATCAAATCCCCTTGGCAGTCAGCAAGTTTGTTGAAGAGGCGATCGGGCATTTGCAAGGGGCGCTGTATTAGCAAGGTACGTCCACTCACCCTTGACACCAGGTCACTGATCGCAACAATGCGATAGCGTTTGCTACAACTCGACACGGCGGATGAGTTGCACTCTGGAAAAGAGCAATCAACAACTCGAATTATCGATATCTATTAACGACAGCCATACATATCTATAACTATTGAAAATACATTAAATAACCCTGCACCAGTATTGCCATCAGCGCGAACATCAAAATTCGGCAACTTAAAAAATAATGTATGCGAGTATATCCTCGCCTACACTCGCTTGAAGTTAATGAAAATGCTCTCCGTTATTCACCCACTGGAGTTTTAAGCATGGCTGATTCTGAAACCCGCCCCCCTCTCCCTCCCTTTACTCGTGAAACCGCTCTGCTCAAGGTCCGTCTTGCCGAAGATGGCTGGAACACCCGTGATGCGCAGAAAGTATCGCTGGCTTATACACCCGACACGAAGTGGCGAAATCGTGTCGACTTCGCAACCAACCGGGCCGAAGCAGCAGCATTCCTGACGCGTAAATGGAACAAAGAGTTGGACTACCGACTGATCAAGGAACTGTGGGCTTTCACGGATAATCGTATCGCCGTTCGCTATGCGTATGAATGGCATGATGACTCAGGAAACTGGTTCCGCTCCTACGGTAACGAGAATTGGGAGTTCGCTGAAAACGGTCTGATGGCGCACCGTTTTGCCTGTATCAACGACATGCCCATCAAGGAATCGGAGCGCAAGTTCCGCTGGCCGCTGGGACGCCGCCCTGACGATCATCCCGGCCTTAGCGAGTTGGGCCTGTAATAGTCAATTCATCAATCTACGCCAGCCTGCGTGTTTCGATCACTGGCGATTACCTGCAGGAGGCCCGCTTTACGCGGGCCTTTCTTTGGCTGCCTTGAGGATTGCGTGGACCAGTCCGCGACACTGCTTTGTGCTTTCAGTCGTCAAAACTCAACACCGTATCAGGCGGAAAAATGCCCACATGCGCCTGAAACGCAACACCCCACTCCTTCATCGCCAGCATGACCGGCCCCAGCGTAAGCCCCAGATCAGTCAGTGTGTATTCCACCCGGGGAGGCACCTGGGCGTACACCTTTCGCGCGAGAACCCCGTGGGCTTCCAGTTCGCGAAGTTGCAGAGTCAGCGAGCGTTGCGTAATCCCCTCGCCAATGAGGCCTTTCAACTCGCCAAAGCGCTTCGTACCGCTGAGCAAGTGGTACAACACCAGCGGCTTCCACTTCCCTCCTGTTACCTCGAGCATCACTTTTACGCCACAACGATAGGCTGTTCTCTCAGTCATTTACGGTCCCGTTGGTATACATTTTTTCCCTATATATCAGTGATGTGCCTACTTGTGAAATAACCTGAGTCAGTGACCAATAAGGTGTTCGCATTATTACTACTCAAGGACACTTTGTATGAAAGCTGCATATTACGATCAACTGGGAACTGCGGTCGAAGTACTGAAAGTCGGTGATGTTCCGACGCCGGCTCCCGGCCCTGGAGAAGTCAGGGTCAAAGTGGCCATGTCCGGCGTGAACCCTAGCGACATCAAGGGCCGGAGCGGCTTCAAAGGTGCCATGCCTTTCAAACGCATCATTCCTCATCAGGATGGCGCTGGTGTCATCGACTCGGTGGGACAAGGAATTTGCGAATCCAGAATCGGCGAACGGGTATGGATGTTCGAAGCTCAATCGGGCCGCGCATTCGGTACCGCCGCCGAGTTCGTGGTGCTGCCCGCAGGCAACGTCGTTCGTCTGGCCGATGACGTCTCTTTCGAAACCGGCGCGAGCCTCGGCATTGCTGCGCTCACTGCTCACTATTGCCTGTTCGCCGATGGCGAACTCACTGGCAAAAGAGTATTGGTTCAGGGTGGCGCAGGCGTAGTGGGCGAAGCGGCGATTCAGTTGGCGAAGTGGACTGGCGCGTGGGTAGCAACCACAATTCGCCATGCCAGAGATGTAGAAACGGCAAAAGCCTCGGGAGCAGACCTGATCATCAACATGCGCGAGGAGGATGTCAGTGTGGCAATCAAAGCAGCGACCCATGGCAAAGGCGTCGACCGTATCATCGAGGTTGACCCAATCGCCAACCTGAAAATCGACATGGACTGTCTGGCCAGGGGCGGCACCATTAGTGTTTACGCGGTAACTACACCAGATGCAGAATTATCCATTCCCGTCATGAAATCCATGGGCAACTGCTCCGTGTTGCGCTTTGTACTGGTCTATAACATTCCCGATGAAGCCAAGCGTCGTGCAATTGGAGATGTGACATCGTGTATTGCCCAAGGCGCGTACAAACCTACGATCGGTTTGACGGTACCGCTGGAGCAAATCGCGCAGGCGCATGGGGCGTTGGAGACCCGTGCAGTCAAGGGCAAAGTGTTGATAGACGTTCAGCCGTAAACCATCGCCCCTCGAGCTGCGCCCTCTCGGCAAGTACCATCGAATGGCACTTGCCGAGAGGGCGCAGCTCGTTACGTTCCTGAGTGCATGCCCAGTACGATCACTACCGGGATCATACCCGGAACTGTTTGACCGCCAGGTTCAGGCTCTCACTTAAACTCGCCAGGTCCCGCGCAGTCTGAGCGCCGTGTTGCGTTTCCTGAGCGACCGTTTCGACTGCCTGTGCGATCTGCTGGATGCTGCGATTGATGTCTTCGGAGACCATGGTCTGCTCATCGGCCGCGCTGGCGATCTGCGTGTTCATGGTGTTGATGGTTTCGATCTGGGTCGCGATGACGCGCAACGACGCGGTGGCATGCGCAGCCTGCTCGCTGGTGCGGCTGCCGGCGTCACTGGATTGCTTCATGGCGTTGACGGTGTCGATCGTGCCTCGCTTGAGCCGATCGATCATGGCCTGAATTTCCTGGGTGCTGGTTTGCGTGCGACCGGCCAGGGCGCGCACTTCATCGGCTACTACCGCGAACCCGCGCCCCGCCTCACCGGCGCGGGCGGCTTCGATGGCGGCATTGAGCGCCAGCAAGTTGGTCTGTTCGGCAATGGAGCGAATGACCCCGAGTACGCCGACGATCGATCCAACATCGTGTTGCAGGTGGTCCAGGGATTCGCCACTGATTTTCAGATTGCCAACCAGGGTGTAGATATTGTCCACGCTGGCATCCACCACACGGCTGGCCGAAGCGCCTTCGCCTTCCGCCTGACTCGCCGCTTCGGCGGCTTCTTGCGCGCTACGCGCCACTTGCAATGCGGTGGCGGACATTTGGTTGATCGCTGCGGCCACTTGTTCGGTTTCCTGGCGTTGCATGTTCATGGCTTTTTCCGATCGGCTGGCTTGTTCGGCGACATCGGTGATCAACACATTGAGTTCCCGTGACATGTGGGTGATTTGCCGGATCAGGCCATGGACTTTGTCCACAAAACGGTTGAAAGAGCCCGCCAGTTGCCCCGCCTCGTCGTTGCGAAGGACCTGCAGTCGACGGGTCAGGTCGCCATCGCCGGCAGCCACCTGTTCCATTTGGGTCCTGAGCAATTTAAGCGGTGACAGCAAGCGTCGAACCATCCACAACGCAAAGAACGCCAGGCTGACGGCCAACACCACGGTAAGGCCGAGCATGACGGTGATGAATTGCTCGCTGAGGGTTTTGATCCGCACAGTTGTGTCGGCAAGTTTGGGTTCGACGTCATCCAGGCTCAGGCCGGAGCCAATGATCAGGTCCCACTTTTCCAGGTACACGGCGTATCCGATTTTCGTGACTATGCGACCGCTGTCAGGCATCGGGATTTTGTAATTCTGGTAGTGGCTACCTTCCTTGGCTTTCCGGATCAGTTCGTTGATGGCGTAGACACCGTCGGCGTCACGCAGATTCCTGAAGCTCTCACCGATTTTCAGGTCCTTGTCTGCCCAGAACACGCGGGTGCTCTGGCTGTCATAACCGAAAAAAATGCCATCGATACCGTAGTGCAGCTGCTTAAGTATCGCCACGGCCTTGTCCCGTGCTGCCAGGTCACCCTGCGCCGAAGCCGCGTAGATCGGCGCAATGGCACTTTGCGCGACCTGCATGGCTTGCTCGAGTGCAACTTTGCGCTCGTTGATCAGGACTTCACGGGTATGAAGCACCTGTTCATCCGTAACCTGCTGCAACAGTACGATGGATACCGCGGTGATGATGCTGGCAAGGAGTACGACAGGGACGATACACAACAACACGAGTTTGCTACGGATGGAGTGGATCATTTTTTCGACACCGTTTTGTGGCGACGGACCCGCGCGTCAGTGGTCCGCTGCAAAAAAATAATGGACAGGCTGGCGAGCAAGCTCGCCAAAACGACGACAGGCACAATGCAGATCAGCAGGCATTTGCTTCGCAGTGAAAGATTCATTTCGTGGCTTTGGTCGAAGATGTCGAGATTGCCGAGCCCGTGATTCCTTTCCCGAGCCCAACTCAACTGTGAAACAGCGCAGCTTCAGAAGCGAAAGACCGCCTGCACCCAGAAACGATCACCTTCGGACCGGTTTTCCACTTTCATTTCATGCTGCCACTTCATGGCGAAACCCCATTGCGGCGTTTGATATTTAACGGCCGGACCAATGGCAAATACTTGCCCCTTGTTTCCGTCCAGATAGGTTTCACCATTTTGTTCATCATCGGTGATTTGCTTGTAGATGTAGCCGTTGACACCTACTTGCCATTCCTTGGTGACGTTATAACCAATGTTGTAGTCGGCGTTAAATTCGTCACCGGATTTATAGTTGGTTGCATCGTTCTTGGTGTTAACGAAATAGACCATCTTGGAACTTATTTCCAAGTTGTCTATTGGATAAGCGGTAAACGAATACCACGGCCCGTAAGACCAGGTATTTCGACCCGGGTTGAAGAGCCGATCTTCGTCGTAGGAACCGATCGGCGCGACGATATCCAGACCTAGCAGTTGGTGGAACCGTGGAGTACTCCAACTCAGGATTAGCGGAACCAGCGTCAGATCGCCCATGCCGTCCTGATGCTCGGTCTTGTGCACCCGGCCGCGCGGAGTGTCCACGTCGAAACTGATTTCGCCCTTGACCAGCGGCAATGCCATGCGGGTCTCAACCTTGGCGCCCAACAAAGTGAAATCCGTATAGACATAGTCCAGACGCAGAGAAATGGCCTGCACGTTCAGATCGAAATTATGGATGCCGGCTTTGTCGTGACCGTCGCTGTCTTTGGTCGAGTTGGCAACATAATCACTAAGATACCAGAACGACGTCAGGCCCGGCGGTGGCAACCTTCCGGAGGCTACGGTATTGACGCCAACCGGATAAACACTTCCACCGCCTTCCGTCGCTTGGGCGCTAGAAGGAAGTACTACGCCGGCCAACAGCAAGGCGGCAAAGTACTTGGACTCAGTGTTGGAGAATCGGACTACAGGCTTCATTTTTATATACCTTGTTGTATTTTTTATAGCGGTCGTTTCTTGCTTACTTGCCATTTACAGGCAGCACCAAACCCTTCCCTGATTTGGGAACTACTGATATTTGGAGCTACAGACATGTTGGCATCGACTTAATAAATAGTCTCGCTATTTAAAAAGTGTGCAACCTTGTGGCATAAAACCTGCCGATCAATAGCGATCGGCAGTTCGCACTGATATCAGGCGATAATCGTTTCCAACTCTCCCAGACCATCGATCCAGACTTTCAGCACGTCGCCCCGGGCTAGGAACACGCCCTTCTCCATGCCCACACCGGCCGGCGTGCCGGTCAGGATGACATCACCTGGAAACAGTTCGACGCGTTGGCTCAGGTATTCGATCTGATCAGCAATGCCATACAGGTGGTTGGAGGTGTTGGAGTCCTGCTCGATCGTGCCGTTACGCCACAATTTGATGTCGAGGTTTTCCGGGTCTGCGACGAACTGTGCCGGTGTTAGGTAAGGCCCCAGCGGACACGCGCCATTGAAAACCTTGTGACCGATCCAGTCAAAGCGGAACGGCGAACTGGCATCGACCGCGTCACGCACCAGGCTGTCCCTAGCCGAAAGGTCATTGGCGCAGGTGTAGCCGGCGACATAATCGAGCGCTTTGTCAGCACTGACACGATACGCGCGGCGTCCAATCACCACCGCCAGTTCGGCTTCCCAGTCGAGTTTCTTGGTGCCCTCAGGCATCTCGACGATCTGTTTGTGCGCCGCCAGACTGCCACGGCCGGCCTTGATGAAATGCCAAGGTGCAATGCCATCGGCGCGCGGATCGAGGGACAGGTTCATATTGAAGGCCAAGGCCATGGCTGCCACGTGATCGCGGTAGTTGGCACCGGCCGCGTAGATAGTGCCCGGCCGCTGCAAGGGTGACGCTAGTTCCAGTGCCTGCAAGTCGAGTAGATGAGCATCAAAATTACTCGGGTTGGCCGCAATGCTGTCAGCAAGAATCTGAAGCTGCTCGTTGGCGCCTGCCCAGTCCTCCAGCAAACCATCGATCGCGATCACCTGCAGATCAACCGAAGCCGACTTTGCCGCCCGGCCCAAGTCGTAGGCCCGCTCACCGACCAACAGCCCTGTCGCAGGAACGACAGCGTCGGACTGATAGGCGAAAAGTTGATATTTCATAAGTCACCTTAAAGAAGCGAACCGCGTTTATCCGAGAAGGTCATGTGTACGGTGATGCCGCCTTCCATGAGCATCCACTTGCGTACCTCCGCACCGAACACACCGTTGGCAATGAACGGGTCGGCCTGGACCAGCCGTTCAGCCTCAGCCTGGTCCGCAGCCCGCAGAATGGTCATGCCGCCCAGTTGCCCCGGCGCGTACTGCTCGGAGACAAACGGCCCGGAAGCAAACAGCTCGCCACGATTCTGCGCGGCGATGGCCCACTGCAGGTGGGCCCCCAACAACTCCGACATGCGTGTCAAGTCCTTGGGCGTACGAAAAGCCACGAACAGGGGTTTGTTCAGCATGCCGGCAAGCAACGCTTGCTCCGGAGTCGTGTCAGCCATGGGCGAGCGCCTCATTCAGAGCCATGGACGGGCCTTGCTCAGCACCATCAGGCACTTCGTAGTTGTGGGCGAAGTCTTCCTTGGGTGGACCGACAGCCCACACAGCGGCCAGCTCATGCGGGCCCGCAGCATTCAACACGACCCAGTCGCTGTCATCTTCGGGGATCACGTCGATATCCCAGAAGTACTCCACCAGGCTATTCCACGGATCGCGGATGTAGTGGAAGTAGTTGGAGCCGCCAACATGGCGACCCAGGCCGAAAGCGCTGATGTAACCCTTGGCCATCAGGCTCTGGGCACCCATCTCGATTTCGTCGATGTCCATCACTTCGAAACTCAGGTGGTGCAGGCCGCTGTGGGAACTCTTGGCCAGGCCCAGCGCGTGGTGATCGCCACCACAACCGAAACGCAGGAAACCGAGGATATCGCCGGCGCGATCGGACACCTTCATGCCAAGCACCTGGGTATAGAACGCGATGGACTTGTCCACGTCCGGACTGAACTTGATTAGGTGGCCCAGGCGCAGCGGTGTAGCGATGCGCGACGACGAGGTCAGGTCGCAGGCACGCTGACCGATCCGGCGATAACGGCCATGGGTGTTCACTTCCGGGGTAGGCCGTGGCGCCGCAGGAGCTTCTACGCCTTCACAGATGTGGACCCAGTCGTTGCTCGGATCACGGAACCAGATGCCCTTTGAATCGATATTGAACGGCGCATCTTCAAGGGTAACGTTATGGCTCTTAAGGTTTTTGCGCACCTGTTTCATGCCGGCGGCATCGGTGCCATAGGCGACGTAACTCAAATGCTTAGGGCTGCCGGGCATCAAGCGAATCTGATCCTGGCCGCGACCTTTGCATCGCAGCACCAGATGCTCGCCCGATACGCGCGCTTCCAGGCCGAAGGCCTCATAGAACGCACGCCCTACTTCCAGATCCGGAACAGACAAACCTACGTGATGAAGAAAACGGATCATGACGGTATCTCCTTTACTGAATCGGGGAAAACGGTGCGCCGGTCAGCAACTCGACCTGCTGCGCCGTCACCATGTGCCCTGCCTTGCCGAGGAATTCGTGCCATTTCGGATTGCCCGACAGAGCGGCGCGCCGTTGAGCGCGGTCCTCATAGCTGGAAAAGCCCCAGATGTGGATGACCCTGTTTACGTCACCGGTTTCAGGCTTGAGGTAGGCAATGAGGTTACCCAGCGCTTCACTCTGGATTTTCAGGCCTTCGGCCTGGTACACACGAAGGAATTCATTCAGGGTGCCAGGCTTGAGTTGGTAGGTGCGTTGTTCAATAAGCATGTCGTTCACTCTTGTTGGGGACGTACACGGGAATCGGCTTCGATCAGCTTGATCACGGCGGAGATATCTTCTTCACCCATGCCCAAGTCCAGCGCACGGTTGAAGTAGGATTGGGCTGCACTGAACAGCGGCGATGCACAGCCCAGGTCCGCGGACAGGTCACCGGCCATGTGCAGGTATTTTTCCAGCGTCACGATCGGGCCTGGCGCTGGCTGGAAGGTGCGGCTGGCCATCATTGGGGCACGCACCATGAACATGGTCGAACTGCCCGCGCTCTGGCGGATCACTTCGACCACTTTTTCGGCGCTGAAGCCGGCGCGTACGCCCAGGTTCATGGCCTCAGCGGCGGCGAGCGTGTGGATGGTCAGCAGGTAGTTGGCGATCAGCTTCATTGCCACGGCACTGCCGAACTCGCCGATCCTGAACTGGATGTCCGCGATGGCACTGAGCACCGGTTGGCAGTGCTCGATCAGTTGCTCGTCACCTCCCAGGAACAGCGACGCCTTGCGGGCGAGCACCAGGGGTGGAGAACCGCTGACTTCCGCTTCCAGCACGCGGGCGCCCTTGCCTTGAATGCGCTCGGCCATCTGCACTTTGAAGTCGCGCTCATAGGTGCCCATCTCGATCAGAGTGTGATCCGGGCGCAAGGCACCGAGCAGTCCGTCAGGCCCCTCCATGATTTCGATCTGGGACGCTTCGCTCGGCAAGCAGGTGAGGATGAAGTCCGACTCGGCGGCGACTTCGGCAGGACTGTTGAGGGCAATACCACCCAATTGCACAAAGGGTTCACGGTCACGGCGACGGTAACCAACCACTCGATATCCGGCAGCGAGCAGGTTACTTGCGATGGGCAGGCCGAGTTGGCCGATACCCACCATTCCGATAGTGATAGCGCTCATTTTAGGCTTCTCTTGTTGTTATTGTTGCGGTTGTACACCGCAACGCGTCATTGGCTGCTAACTTAGGCGCGGCTTTGATCGAGAACAAATAGCCTGAGTTATTTATAACTAGTAATGAGAGTGATACGAGGCGCTGCGATGAAGGATTTGAACCTGCTGTTTGCGTTCGAGGCACTGTGGCGTGACCACTCTGTGTCCATCGCAGCCGATAATCTGGGGGTCACCCAGGGTGCGGTCAGCAGTTCGCTAAAACGCTTGCGCCAGGAGTACGGCGACCGTCTGTTCACTGTAGTAGGCCGGCGCATGGAACCCACGCCGTTCGCCGTGCAAATCGCACCGACGCTTCTCGAAGCCCTGGACCTGGTGCGCGAGGCACAGAGCCGCGCCCTTGAGTTTTCCCCGCAGCACTGCCGCAAAGTATTCACCGTGCGCACACGAGACATCGGCGAGGCCGTGTGCCTGCCGACGATTCTGAAGATGCTGCAAACCCAGGCGCCTATGAGCCGCATCAATACCGTCGCCAGCAGTGTCGAAGAGACCTTGATCGGACTGTCCACGGGTCGCATTGACCTGGCGATTGGTTACCTGCCGACTCTGAAGACGGACATCCACCGGACTATCGTGTCTTCGCAGCATTACGTCTGTGCGCTGCGCCGGGGCCACCCGTTGGCCGACGCAGAGTTGACCCTAGAGCGCTTCTTGGCGCAGCAACACTTGCTGGTGGAAACCGGCGGCACCGGGCACGTGCTGCTCGAGCGCGCGCTGATCGAAGCCGGCGCGCGCCACAACATCGGTGTGCGCATTCCCCAATATCTCTCGGCCCCGCACCTGTTGCTGGAGTCGGACATGCTGTGGGTAGTGCCCAACGTGCTGGGCAAGACCCTGTCGAGATTCTTTCCCCTGCTACTCAAACCCCTGCCCCTGGTGCTGCCGGAATTCGACATCGCGCTCTACTGGCATGACCGCTTTCACCGCGATCCGCAGAACAAATGGTTTCGCGAGATGTTGGCGGCCGCCCTGCGCGAGTCCCTTGCAGACTGAGAGCGGGTCGACCGTTAGACCTCGGAAAACAGCTCGAACATCAGTTGACGCAACCAGCGGTTGGCCGGGTCGCGGTGGTACCGCGCATGCCACAGCATGTTGATGGTGAACTCGGGAATGTCCACCGGGTGCGGCAGCGCCGTCAGGCCGAAGTGTTCGAGGTTCACCGTGGCATAACGCTCCGGCACCGTGGCCACCAGATCGGTGTGTTTGAGGATGTGGCCGATGGCGGCGAAGTGCGGCACTTCCAGGCGAATCGAACGCTCGATGCCCAAGCGCATCATCAGTGTATCCGCTTCGCCGTGGCCGGTGTTGGCCGCAACGACCCGCACGTGACCGTAGGCACAAAACCGCTCCAGGGTCAGCGGTTCCCTGGTTGCGGGGTGATCCTTGCGGCAAAGGCACACATAGTGCTGGCGCATCAAACGACGCTGGAAGAAGCCTGCGCGCAATTGCGGGATCAGGCCGATTGCAACGTCCACAGTACCATTCTGCAAGTCTTCGTTGAGGCTCATCGCATTGTCGCGAACGGTGCTGATCTTGCAACCGGGGGCCAGGCGCGCCAGGGCATCCATCAACCGGGGTATCAGGTAGATCTCCCCGATATCGGTCATCGCCACGGTGAATGTCCGCGCGCTGCTTAGGGGGTCGAAGGTGTTGGCCCGACTCAAGGCATCGCGCAGCGTGTCCATGGCCTGCAACACCGGCTCGGCCAGTTGCTCGGCGTACGGTGTGGGCTGCATGCCGTGATAAGTACGCACAAACAGGTCATCCCCCAGCGCCGCCCGCAGGCGCTTGAGCGCATTGCTTACCGCCGGCTGCGTAAGCCCGAGGTTTTCCGCCGCAGTCGAGACGCGACGGTCGAGCAACAGCTGGTTGAAAACCACCAGCAGGTTCAAATCCAGGTCATGCAGTTCCATGGTTACGCTCTAAATCGGGGCTGGGCAGGTCCGCAAAAGTAATATTCAGACTGGTGATAGATCTTATACGGGTCAGTGCATTTATCAATGTCACTGCGTTACTCATGATGGTTCCCACAACAAGAATTTCCGTCATGGGTATCCCAATGAATAACAACAGCTCCAAGCAATCCCTGCGTATAGGTATCGTCGGCGGCGGCATTTCCGGCGTCGCCCTGGCCCTTGATCTCTGCCGCAACAGTGACGTCGAGGTGCAGCTGTTTGAAGCTGCACCGGCCTTCGGTGAAGTGGGTGCCGGTGTCGCGTTCGGCGCTAACTCGGTGCGTGCTCTCAACGGCCTCGGTATCGGCGACGCCTACCGCAAAGTCGAAGACCGCACCCCTGCCCCCTGGGAAGACGTTTGGTTCGAATGGCGCCACGGCACCGGCGAATCCAAGTACCTGGCGACCACCGTAATGCCGGGCATGGGCCAGTCTACGGTGCACCGCGCCGACTTCCTCGATGTGCTGACCACGCACCTGCCTGCGGGTATCGCGCAGTTCAATAAACGCGCCGTGGGTGTTGAGCAGAACGGCAACGAGGCCCGTGTCACGTTCGCCGACGGTACCGACTACCGTTGCGACCTGCTGATTGCCGCAGACGGCATCAAATCGGCGCTGCGCGCTCACGTACTCGAAGGTATCAACGCTGAACCGGCCGAGCCGCGCTTCACCGGCACCTGCGCCTATCGCGGCATGATCGACAGCGACACCCTGCGTGCCGCCTACCGCGCCAAGGGCATCAATACTCATCTGGTGGACGTGCCGCAGATGTACTTGGTCAAGGACGGGCACATCCTGACCTTTCCGGTGAAACAGGGTCGCATTATCAACGTGGTGGCGTTCCTTTCCGACCGCTCCAGCGCCACCCCGCAATGGCCGGCCGACGCCCCGTGGGTGCGCAAGACCACCCAGGCGCAGATGCTCGAAGACTTCGCCGAGTGGGGTGAGGCTGCCCGCACGCTACTCGAGTGCATTCCCGAGCCGACCTACTGGGCATTGCATGACCTGGCCGAGTTGCCGGGCTACGTGCACAACCGCGTGGTGCTGATCGGCGACGCCGCCCACGCCATGCTGCCGCACCAGGGTGCCGGTGCCGGCCAGGGCCTGGAAGATGCTTACTTCCTGGCACGCCTGTTGGGCGACTCGCGGCTGACCGCCGACAACCTCCCCGCCGTGCTCACCACCTACGACGAACTGCGCCGTCCGCGAGCGTGCAAGGTACAACGCACCTCCTGGCAGGCAGGCGAGCTGTACGAGATGCGCGACCCCGAGATCGGCGCTGATGAGCAGGCCCTGGCGGCCAAGCTGGAAAGCCGTTTCAACTGGTTGTGGAACCACGACCCGGAAACCGATGTGGTCGAGGCGCGCGCGCGTCTGGGCTGGGGGATGCCGTCAGACGCATCCTGATCGTCTGCGCTCAAACCGGGGTGCGCCCAGGCGACACCCCGGCTCAAATAACAATTACAAGAAGAGCCATGCCATGCGAACTATCGACGTAGCCACCCTGCTCGACGGGGCCCGATTCAATGCCTTTCACGCACGCCTGCTGTTCTGGGGTGCGCTCATCATAATTTTCGACGGTTACGATCTGGTCATCTACGGCGTGGTGCTGCCCGCCCTGATGAAGGATTGGGGCCTCACTGCGTTGCAGGCCGGTCTGTTGGGTAGCTGCGCGCTGCTGGGCATGATGGTCGGCGCGCTGTTTTTCGGTCAATTGTCGGATCGAATCGGCCGGCGCAAGACCATCACAATGTGCGTGGTGCTGTTCAGCGGCATCACCGTAATCAACGGCTTTGCCCGCACCCCTGAAGAGTTCGCTTTTTTCCGTTTTCTGGCCGGTATCGGCATCGGCGGGGTCATGCCCAACGTCATCGCGCTGATGAACGAGTACGCGCCGAAAAAGTTGCGGGGTACGCTGATCGCCGTGATGTTCACCGGTTATTCCGTCGGCGGCATGTTGTCCGCCGGGCTTGGCATGTGGCTGATTCCGCAATATGGCTGGTCGTCGGTGTTCTTAGTCGCAGCCGTGCCATTGGTCGTGTTGCCCCTGTTGGTCAGCCAGCTGCCGGAGTCGATCAACTTTCTGCTGCGCAAGACTAGGGTCATAGATGCCCAGCATTTGCTGCACCGGGCAGAACCTGAATACATCCCGCACATGGATGACGAACTGCATCGCGAGGCTGGCCAGGCCCCCAAGGTCTCTGTCGTGCAGATCTTCCAGGACGGACGCCTGATCAATACCCTGCTGCTCTGGTTGGCGTTCTGCTGCAGCCTGCTGATGATCTACGGCATCAGTGCCTGGCTGCCCAAGCTGATGAACACCGCCGGTTACGGCATCAACTCCAGCATCGGCTTTTTGCTGGTGCTCAATTTCGGCGCGATCTTCGGTTCTCTGTTTGGTGGCTGGCTGGCCGACCGCTTCGGTCTCGGCCGGGTGCTCCTGTGTTTCCTGACCGCCAGTGCGCTGGTCTTGGCATTGATGGCGGTGAAGGCGCCACTGTCGGTGCTCTATGTGTTGATCGCCATAGCCGGCGGCGGCACCACTGGCGCGCAGATCCTCGCCAATGCCTTCGCGGTGCAGTACTACCCGGCGCACATCCGCTCCACCGGACTGGGCTGGGCCATGGGCATCGGCCGCATCGGCGCAATCATCGGCCCGATGCTCGGGGCGGCCATGCATGCCGCGGAACTGCCGTTGCAGTTTTCCTTTCTGGCTTTCGCTGTCCCGGGGCTGATCGGTGCCGGGGCGATCGGACTGTTCCTGATTCGGGTCAGGCGCCAGCGCCCCACCGACCCGGACGTGAAGGCCGTTCAACCGTTGTCGCCCTCCTCCGTGCCACAGGCCAATCCGTAATGACCCCTGACGTTCTTGCAACCTGCATCTGGAAGCCGGTATGACCCAAGCCAAAATCGAAAGCATCGAGACGATCCTCGTCGATCTGCCCACCGTCCGCCCGCACAAGTTGGCGATGCACACCATTTCGCAGCAGACCCTGGTGATCATTCGCCTGCGCTGCAGCGACGGTATCGAAGGCCTGGGCGAGTCGACCACGGTCGGCGGGCTGTCCTACGCCAACGAAAGCCCGGAAAGCATCAAGACCAATATCGACGTGCACTTGGCGCCGGCCTTGATCGGTATGGACGCCAGTAACTTCAATGCCGCGATGCAACGTCTGGACCGGATTGCCAAGGGCAACACCTTCGCCAAGTCCGGCCTGGAGAGCGCCTTGCTTGACGCCCAGGGCAAGCGCCAGGGTGTGGCCGTCAGCCAATTGCTGGGCGGTCGTGTGCGCGACAGCCTGGAAGTGGGCTGGGTTCTGGCCAGCGGCAATACGGCCAGGGACATCGCCGAGGCCGAGCATTTTCTCGATGTGCGCCGCCACCGCATTTTCAAAGTGAAGATAGGCGCCAATCCGCTGGAGCAGGACCTCAAGCACGTGGTGGCGATCAAGCAGGCCCTGGGCGATCGAGCCAGCGTGCGGGTCGACGTCAACCAGTATTGGGATGAAGCGCAGGCGATTCGTGGCTGCCAGGTGCTGGGCGACAACGGCATTGACCTGATCGAACAACCGATTTCGCGGATCAACCGTGCCGGCCAGGTGCGCCTCAATCAGCGCAGCTTGGCCCCGATCATGGCCGACGAATCGATCGAATCGGTGGAGGACGCATTCAGTCTCGCAGCGGATGGCGCGGCCAGCGTGTTCGCCCTGAAGATTGCCAAGAACGGCGGTCCACGCGCGGTACTGCGTACTGCTCAGATCGCTGAAGCGGCGGGCATCGCGCTGTATGGCGCGACCATGCTCGAAGGCGCCATCGGCACCCTCGCCTCCGCCCATGCCTTCCTGACCTTGAAGAAGCTGGCCTGGGGCACCGAGTTGTTCGGCCCGCTACTGCTGACCGAAGAGATCGTGAACGAGGCACCGGTTTACCGCGATTTCGAATTGCACGTCCCCAATACACCGGGTCTTGGCGTGAGCCTGGATGAAGAACGCCTCGCGCTGTTTCGTCGCCGGTAGCCAAGGCGATTTAACGCGCAGCCCTTGATAGCTCGCCGAATCTAAAACAAAAAACGAGGAACTGAGACATGACCGTAAAAATCAGCCACACCGCTGAAGTGCAGGACCTGATCAAGGAGGCCGCCGGTTTCAACAGCGACCAGGGCAGCCCGCGCCTCAAGCAACTGATGCATCGCCTGATCAGCGACGCCTTCAAGATCATCGAAGACCTGGAAGTGACCGAAGACGAATTCTGGTTGGCGGTGGATCGCCTGAACAAGGTCGGCGCCCACGCTGAGTTCGGCTTGCTGCTGCCGGGCCTGAGCATGGAGCACTTCATGGACCTGCTGCAGGACGCCAAGGACCAGCAGATAGGCCTGGCCGGCGGGACCCCGCGGACCATCGAAGGGCCTCTGTACGTGGCTAACGCGCCGCTCAGCGAAGGTTTTGCGCGCATGGATGATGGCAGTGAAGATGACGTCGGCATCCCGCTGTTCATCAAGGGTACGGTCCTCAATACGGACGGCAAGCCGGTGGCCGGTGCGATCGTTGATCTGTGGCACGCCAACACCAATGGCACCTACTCCTACTTCGACGAGAGTCAGTCGGCGTTCAACCTGCGTCGTCGGATCAAGACCGACGCTGAAGGCCGTTACACCGCGCGCAGCATCATTCCGAGCGGTTACGGTGTGAATCCCGAAGGGCCGACCCAGGAATGCCTGAGCGCCCTGGGCCGCCACGGTCAGCGCCCGGCACATATCCATGTGTTCGTTTCCGCACCGGAACATCGTCATCTGACCAGCCAGATCAACCTTGCCGGCGACAAATACCTGTGGGACGACTTCGCCTACGCCACCCGTGAAGGGCTGGTCGGCGAAGCCAGACTGCTCGACAACGCCGACGCCTCGAAAGCCCATGGTCTGGACGGGCGACAGTTCGCTGAACTCGAATTCGACTTCGTTCTGCAACCGGCGGTCAACGCCGACGATGAACACCGCAGCCAGCGTCCACGCGCCGGCCAATGATCTTGCGGTATCTGTAAAGCGCGAACGACAAGGCCCCATCCAATGATGGGGCCTTGTCGTTTGCGGAACCTCTAGGATCGAGCAGGCTCGCGATGCTCGTTAACGATGACGTTGGCTGCCTGAATGCCCGCGTTGCACGGGTGTTATTCGCGATCAAGTTCGCTCCTACAAGGGGTTCGCGCCCACTCAGGTACTTTTGAGAAAATTCGTAACCAGATGCGCGAACGCCGCCGCGTGCTCGATCTGTGTCCAGTGCCCACAGCGGCCAAACACATGCAACTGACTGTCATCAATCCATTGCTGCAGGGTCAGCGAGGTGGAAAGAGGTATTACCTTGTCGTCACGACCATGAATCAACAACGTCTTGTGACCGATGTCGCGTATATCGGCCTCAGGATGCGCCATCGCCTCCACCCAACGCTGGCGTGGCGCCGGGAACATAGCTGAAAACGCTTCCTGAACCCCGGCACGGTTGCTCGCCTCATAGCGCATGCGCACCAGGTCATCCCCCACCAGCGCCTGGTCATAGGCGAACACCTGCATGATGGCGCGCATGTTGTCTTCACTCGGCTCGTACCCCCAAACCGCATCCAGGCCCGGCGTAAGCTCGAACGGCACGCCAACACTGCCCATCAGGATCAGCCGGTTGACGCGCTGCGGGTGGTGGATCGCCAGGGCCAGGGCCATGGAGCCGCCGAACGAATTGCCGATCACATTGACTTTATCGACGCCGGTGGCATCCAGAAACGCGACGATCTGCTCCAGCCAGAGGTTGCGCGAATAGACGATATCCGCCGGCGTCTGGCTGAAGCCGAAACCCGCCAGGTCCGGGGCCAGCAAGCGGAAGTCCGATTGCAGGCTCTGAATGCTCAGGCGCCAATTGGCCCAGGCACTTACGCCGGGACCGGAGCCGTGCAACAGCAGCATCGGCTCTCCACTGCCCACATCATGGTAATTGGTCATGATGGACCCGGTTTGAACGCTACGGCCGATCTCGGGGTTATGTTGGCTGTTCATACTGTCTCCCTGTTTTCAACGGTCGGTATTGCCCTTGGGGCTGACGCAAAAATCGGCCTGTGAACCAGTCACAAACCGAAAGCTGCGGAAGAATGTGTTGCCGGGAGCCCGGCGCAGTGGGCGCCGGGTTGCCAGCTCTGGTTCAAGCGCTCACGACAGCGTGATCGCCGACGAGGTCGCTTGATGGGGCGGGCAAATGCCCGGTTTGCTCGCCGTGGCAAGATTGACCTTGGTGGCCGGTTCACCGCGTGACGGTTCGGACGATACCTGCGCCTGAGGCAACAGGAAGTGCGCCAGCGCCGGCAACAGGATCAAGGCACCGAGCATGTTCCAAATGAACATGAACGCCAGCAGAATCCCCATGTCGGCCTGGAACTTGATTGGCGAAAACGCCCAGGACGCCACGCCCAGCGCCAGTGTCACGCCAGTCAGCATCACCACTTTGCCGGTGAAGGTCAGTGCCCGGTAATAGGCTTCGGACAGCGTGGAACCCTGGCGAAGTTGCCCCAGGACGATGGTCAGCACATACAGCGCATAATCCACGCCGATCCCGACGCCCAGCGCAATCACCGGTAAGGTCGCAACCTTGATGCCCATCCCCAGGGACACCATCAAGGCTTCGGCCAGGATCGAGGTCAAGGCCAAAGGCACCACGGCGCAGACCACGGCGCGCCAGGAGCGGAAGGAGATAAAGCACAGCAGGATCACCGCGCCATACACCCAGAACAGCATTTCGTGACTGGCCTTTTTCACTACGATATTGGTCGCCGCTTCGATGCCGGCGTTGCCCGCCGTGAGCACGAACTTCACGCCGTCGGTGTTGTTTTTCGCAGCGAAGGCTTCGACCTTGTCCACCACGCCCGCTAGGGTGTCGGCCTTGTGGTCTTGCAGGTACACGAACAGCGACAGCAGGTTGCAGCCCTGGTTGAAGATTTCCCGCGGCGTGCGGTTGGCCACGGTGTTCAGCGTCCATTGGTTGGGCACCAGTTCATACCACTTCGGATTGCCTTCGTTCATGCCTACGGTGATCCGGCGGCTGAGCAACGGCAGCGAATTGGTCCCCTCCACGCCCGCCACGTCATGCAATTCCCACTCGAGCGCATCCACCAGCGCCTGAGTCTTGTAGGCGGTGCATTGATCATTCGGCGTTTCGACCATCACCACCAGCACGTCACTGCTCGCTGAATAGGCCTTGGCCATAAACGCGTTGTCCAGGTTATAGCGCGAATCGGCACGCAGCTCCGGTGCGCCTGGGTCGAGATCACCGACCTTGAGATGCAGGCTGACCATGAACCCTGCCACGCCCAGAATGATCGAAACCACCACCGCCACACTGGCCCATTTGCGCTCGGTGAACAGATCGAGAAAACGCCAGACCACATGTTTTTCGACGCCGGCCGCCTCACCCGCCTCGTCCCTCATGCTGCGCACGGCTGCACTGCGGCTGACCCCGGTAAAGCTCAGCAACACCGGCAGCAGGATCAGGTTGGTGAAGATCAACACCGCCACGCCGATGCTCGCGGTAATCGCCAGTTCCTGAATCACCCGGATGTTGATGACCAGCAATACGGCAAAGCCCACTGCATCGCAAAGCAACGCCGTCAGACCTGCGAGAAACAGCCGGCGAAAGGTGAAGCGCGCCGCCACCAGCTTGTGCATGCCACGGCCGACGTCCTGCATGATCCCATTCATCTTCTGCGCGCCATGGCTGATGCCAATGGCGAAGACCAGGAACGGCACTAGGATCGAATAGGGATCCAGTTCGAAGCCTAGCAACGGCAAGATGCCCATCTGCCAGGTCACCGCAATCAGTGAGGTGACGACCACCAGCAAGGTGCTGCGCACGCAACGGGTATACCAGTACACCGCGGCACCGGCGATCACGATAGTCAGAAAGAAGAACCACAGCACCAGGCGAATGCCATCGATCAGATCCCCCACGACCTTGGCAAAACCGGTGATGTGCAGTTCGACACCCTGGCCTCGGTACTTGTCCCTGAGGGTTTCCAGTTGCTCGGAGAATTGCTTGTAGTCCAGGGCTTTGCCTGTCTCAGGATTCACGTCCAGCAGCGGCACGAAGATGATGCTGGACTTGTAGTCCGAGGCCACCAATTGCTCGGCATCTCCCGAACGCTCGACGTTGGTCCTGGTCTGGTCGATGCTTTGCGGCGACTGATCATAGTTGTCCGGAATCACCGGACCACCGTCCAGCCCTTCTTCGGTCACCCCCAGCCAGCGCGTATTCGAAGTCCACAGCGACTTGAGGAACGCACGATCGACACCCGGGATCAGGAACACTTCATCGTTGAGTTCCTTCAGGGTCTCCAGATACGCCGCATTGAAAATCGTGCCTTGCTTGACCTCGACGGCGATGCGCACCGCGTTGCCAAAGCCCTTCATATCGCCTTTGTGCTTGAGGTATTGCTCGATGTACGGATGCCCCGTGGGGATCATCTTTTCGAAATCGGCATTTAGCTTCAGTTTGGTCGCGTAAAAACCCAGCACCAGGGTGACCAGCAGGCACACCACCAGCACTATCATCCGATGATTGAAGAACAGGCGCTCCACGATCGAACCGGATTGCTTGTCAAAGTCTTCCAGGTTGCAAATGACGGGTTTGCCGTCCGCGCAATTATCAAATTTCATTACTTACTCCCGACAACGCTGGACAAGCTGACCTTCGTGACACCCCGCATACCCACCACGACCAGGCCGCCATCGGCTGCCTGGGTGATGCCCGCCAGCGGCGGCAGTTGTTTCATTGGCGACAACTGGAAACTGTTGCCCTTGTCGCGGCTGAGCAGAAGTTGGCCGGACTGATTGACCAAAACAAAACCGCCGTCCTTCAAGCGCACGCTGCCGGTGATCGAAGCGCTGGACGGCACCTCGACCTTGGTCCAGTCGGCGCCACTGTCGCTGGAGCGGTAGGTGCTGCCACGCAGGCCGCTGACCAGCAGTTGGTCGTTGGCGTCCACTATCAAGTCGAAGTAGCTGCCCTCGTAAGGCGTCTGGACCGCCTCGAATTCGGCGCCGTCGTTTTGCGAGCGAAACACGCTGCCCTGCTCACCGACGATGTACAGGCTCGAACCACTGCCTCCCATGGCATAGAGGTGCAACCCGGTCGGGTTGTCGACGTGTGCCTGCCATGGCTGCCAGTTATGGCCGCCATCGTCCGTACGCAAAATGAGGTTGTAGGAACCGATGATGTAGCCGGTGCGTCTGTTGACGAAATAGACGTCCAGCAATGGCTTGTCCGGACCATCGGATACCATTAGCTCGGCGGCCTTCACCTGGCGCTCAAGCTCATCCGGATCGCCGTTGTTGCTCTGCTGGCGTTCTTTGGCAATACGTAACAGGGTCTGGGCCAATTCGATACCGTCGAACTGTTTTTCCCAGGTTTCGCCACCGTCCTTGCTATGTAATGCAACACCGCCATGACCGACGGCCCACCCCTGTTTCGCGTCGACAAACTGCACGGAGGTCAGTGTCACGCTTACCGGGACTTTCGCCTGGCGCCAGGAGATGCCGTTGTCGTCCGACAGCACGACGATGCCCCGCTCGCCCACCGCTACCAGGCGATCAGGCGTCGAGGTCACGGCTACCAGCACTGAGTTTTCGGCATGGGGCGAAAGCTGTGCCGGACGCTCAAGCGGTCCGGGAACGACTGCCTGAGCGGACCAGGACGAGGCCAGCAAAAATGCGGCAGTGAGCAAATCACCGACCGTTCGATTACAGCGCATAGACATTCTCCAGCTTTTTTTATAATTGTTATCTGACGCGGATCTACAACCTTTTATCGGGCCCTGCAGGAGCGTGCTGGCGATGGACTCAAAGGTGACGCGTTAATCCAGAAGCTTCGCGCTTTCGTCGACGTCCATCGCGAGCAAGCTCGCTCCTACGGGGAATTGCAGGTTGCTTTAACGCACGCCTTCGCCCGACATCGCTTCAGGCGTGAAATCGCCGGACCTGGCATCGGTCAGCATCTTGAGGTGGAAGGTGTAGGAAGGATTGCTCCAGTCTGTCGCGCCCTCGCCGCTCCAGCCGCCGGTTTGCAGGTTGTGGGTCGACCATTGCAGGTTCGGGTACACGAAAGGACCGTCCGGGATCAGGAAAGGCAACGAGATCTGGGTACGCCACAGTTGCCCCTGACCGTCCCAGCCATCCGCCAGAATCGCGCCCCAGGTGTCTTCATCCAGGTAGTAACGACGCTTGGGCACCACATGCCGCTTGCCTGGCGCCAGATCGGCTTCCACGACCCAGACACGGTGCAGTTCCCAACGGGTCGAATCCGGGTTGATGTGGTGGGGCATCAACTGCTTGTCGATCGACACGTTTTTTTGCAGGAACTTGTTGTTGTTATAGGGAATATAAAGCTCTTTTTTCCCGACCAGCTTCCAGTTGTAACGGTCCAGGTCGCCCAGAAAAATGTACGACTCGTCGTAATATTCCATCCCCGAGTTCACATCCGAAGGCGTGTCGTAACCCAGGGTCGGCGCCTTGCGCACGCGACGTTGCCCCGGCAGGTATTGCCAGGCCTGACGCGGTTTGTTGGTCGAGTCGATAAGCACGAACTGCTCACCGGACTTGATGGGTGGATCAGTCATCCATACGCGCAAAAGAGTGGATTGGCCCTTGAAGGTTTCAAGCGAACCATTCTTGTTGTAGTACGGGAACATGGCCTTGTTATAGCCCCGCACCGACAGCACCAGCTTGCCGTCCGGCGTGCCGACGTAGTTGTTGAAGGCGTATGAGGTCGCCTCCCCGGCATAGAGCAACTTGTGATTCCACATGGCTTCGGCGCCGTTTTTCGGAATCGGAAATGGAATGCCGCCATAGGCGCCTTCGACCCAGACCTTGTCGTCAGTCAACTTGGCGCGGGTCGCGTTAGCAAAGGTGTTGTCGTAGACCCATTGTGGTGCCGCCGCCGTGCGGTGAGTCGGATACACGTCCAGGCGATAGCTGTCCGGGTACTTCTTCAACATGGCCTTGATGCCATCGCTCAACTTGTCGGCGTACTTGTCCATGTTCTTCGAATCGATGGTGTACAGCGGCTTTTCGCTGGCGAAGGGGTCCAGCCGTGAGTCGCCGTTTTTGTAACCGGCCGGCACCGTGGTGTAGCCACCATCCCAAGCGGGAATCGTGCCTTCCTTGTTGCCGGCCTTTTCCGCCCCCATGGGGGTCAGGGTCGATTTGAGCTGTGCGGCCTCGTCAGGGGACACCGCCGCCAGAACGTGTGGTGTCGCGAACATCACGCTCCACAACGCAGCGCATAAAATCGTGTGTTTTGCTTGCATCTTCACATCTCCTGCTCGGCTTATTGTTTTTACTAGAGCGAACGCTGCACGGAGAACGCGATGAAATCGCGATCCTTCAGGGATTGGTCGTAGGAGTAGGATTGATCCGCGGAGTTGGCCGGCACCACGCCGGTTTCTTCAGTGCCGAAGAACGTGGTGTACATCAGGCTGAGCTTCCATGTTTTCAGGTAGTCGGCCTTGAGCCCGACACTGAAGTCACCGCCATGATTGACGCTGAAACCCGGGTTGATCACCGAGGACTTGCCGAACAGGCCATAGCCCACGCCGATCGGCACCGTGAGGTCGACCCCGTCCAGCACCTGGTAGTAGGCAGGCTCGAAAATCATGCGCACCGCACCGGCATCGCGGGTGGCATTGGGGTCCAGTGCGTCGGCGTTCTTGGTGATGCTCAGGCGGCGGTTCCACGCCACTTCACCGAGAAAATTACCGCCTTCCCACAACGGGCCAGCGTCGAGCAAGGCAATCCATGAGACCTGGCCGTGAGCAGTACGGCCGACGGGATACAAAGGGTGGTTGTTATTGTTGATTTGTTCCCCTGGCAACACGGTCACCGAACCGGCGTGCGGCACCAGAGGCATATTGTCCCGCACCGAAAACTCACCGGCAACGTTGGTGTCACCCACCGTGGTACTGAAGCTGACACCCAGGGCCTTGATCTTCTCCGGGTACACCAGCTCGTACGTGTCCGGCGCAAAGGCCGGGCTCAGACTGGCATGCACCACCGGGCTCTTGGCGTTGTATTGAATGGCATAGAGACCAAACTCGCCGTCGATATCTTCTGGCCGAAAGCGCAGTTGCAAACCACCCTGGCCGGAGTTGCTGGCCTTTTTGTCTTTACCACGGATAAAACTCGAACCGGGACCAGCGAGAATCTGTTCACCGCCGTCATCGAGAATGTCCACAGTGGAGAAGTAACTGCCCGCCGCTGGTAAGCGATCTGCTTCCCAATGCACCTGGTAATACGCGCCGAGTGCTAGGTTGTCCCGCAGCTGGATTTGCCCGGAGATCTGCGGCACCGGACGCACCAGTTCCTTGAACTGCGTACCCGGTACAGACAGCAACTTGACGATATCGGTCGGTGCCTGGCCTCCCGCAATACCGTTGGCGCCGTAGAACAGGCTTTCGCCATAGAGGACAGTATGTTGACCGACACGAATGGTCGTGGGCATGTCGCCGATTTCGGTCTTGCCGAAGACAAACGCATCCAGCAGTTCCGCCTTGCGACCGTGCAGTTTCTCGGTCTCGGAGGTGAACTCGTTGTAGTCCACAGAGCGCGAGTTATTGGTGAACGGTGAATCGTTGTCGTTCTTGCGGTTGTAGATGCTGTCATACCAGCCGGCGCCGCTCACGCGCAGCCCCATATTGTTCTTGGTCAGGTCGAATTCGGAAAACAGATCCATCCGGTTCGAAATCATGCCCTTGTCGAAGTTGCGGTCACCGTCGTCCTGGTTGGCGTCGCCGGTCAACTTCGAAGATTGATCCTTTACACGCCAGGCGGCGCTGTACTTGATCGTGTTGTCCCAGCGAATCTTCAAATCTTCGACGCCGGTATTGAACTCGAACGCACTGGCCATGGGGGCGGCGAATGCAGTCATCGCGGTCACAACGGCACACGCCAGCGCCCGGTGTTGAAACTGATGACTTTCCGAATCCTGACGTTGCGCGCACGCAAGCGCACCTGACTCTCTTGTTTTCTTGACGATCATTTTCTCTTCACCAACTTAGTTATTATTAGTGCTTGGTTTTGAAGAAGCCGTGACGCTCGCTGGCCATAAAGACAGCGATATTTTTAGTGATTTACAATCCCTTGAAGTTAGCGACTTAGCACATTGCGTGTTTCACCACGCGGTAGTTCCGCCGTCGATTTTTATATCCGTGCCGGTGATGAACGAACTTTCCTCCGAGGCCAGAAACAGCGCAGTTGCGGCCACTTCCTCGGGCTTGCCGATACGACCCAACATGATCTTGCCGACCATCACATCGACCCACTCCGGATCTTCCAGCAGCGGAAGCGTTTGCTTGGATTCGATCAAGCCGGGTGAAATGCTGTTGGCACGCAATCCATAGGTACGGCCTTCCATCGCCAGTTGTCGGGTCATCGACAGCACGGCGCCTTTGGCTGCGGAATGCGCGATGCCGGGCAACATGCGATAGGTCGACCAGGCGGACACCGATGCAGTGTTGATGATGGACGAGCCCGGCGTCTTGATCAGCTCAGGCCAGGCGGCTCGTACCAGGTGGAAAACCAGATTCAGCTCCTGGTCGATTGTACGGTGCCAATCGAAGTCGGAAATCTCGTCGACCCAGCCGAAATAGGCCATGGCCGCGTTATTGAACAGGACATCGACACGACCATAGGTCGAGACGGCCAGTTCAACCAGTTCCTTGCATTGCAGCGTATCGGTCAAGTCACATTCGCTCAGGGACACCATCTCCCCCCCGAACGACAGCACTTCGTCGACCGTCGCTTCAGCCGACTCGCGGTTGATATCGCAGCCGACCACTTTTGCGCCCTGGCGGGCGAACATAAGTGCTGCGGCTCGTCCCATCGAACCACCGGTGCCGGTGATGATACAAACCTTACCCTTCAGACGATCACTCATGACGTTCTCCTGCTTGATGGGAAGTCAACGTGTCACGGTCGCCTCCGTTGCGATCAACCGTTGATGGCAGAGCGCAAAGCGAGCGATGGACAAGGTCGGGTTCTCATTCTCCGTTCACCCAGAACAGGTTGAGATCAAACCCGAGGTCCTGCGTGACCTTGCCATCGCCGCACCGCTTGCCCTCGTCCGTCAGGCGACGTTTTTTTTCGCGCGCATACGGCCCAGCGTGGTGTTTACCGCTTCGCAGTAAGAGATTTCCATGCCTTCGGCAAAGGCTTTTTCTTCCGGGCTGCCAGCCTTCACGCCTTCCAGGGAAAAGGTGAAGGTAAAGCGCAGGAACAGCGTGCCGTTCTCTTCTTCGATGATGTTCTTGATGATGCCGCGTGCGCCGCCGGAAATACGCACGAACTCGACACGCTCTTGCGGGAAAAGCGTGATTAGCTCTTGCAGAGTTTCACCGTGCAGCACCACTTCGCGAATGAATGGGTTGCGGCCTTCGGCTTCTTCAACGATCGTGCATTGCTCGATCGGGCCGACATAACCGATAGGATTGCGCGCCTTTTCTTCCAGACCTTCCCAGACCTGGGCTCGGGTCAACTCAACTTCACCGGCCGGATTGATTTCCAGACGCTTACTTACAATGATCATCTTGCTCACCTTTTTATTTTCAAATGACGCGGCCGCCCGTTCATGAGTGGCCGCACACCACACAACAGCGGTTTTCAGATGGCGAGGTAGCCGCCATCCACGGACAAGGATGTCCCGGTCACGAAACTGGATTTGTCTGACAGCAGCCACAACGCAGCGGCGGCGATTTCCTCGGGCTTGCCGAAGCGACCTATCGGGTGGCGCTCGCGCAATGCCTGGAACTGATTGGCAAAGTTGTCTTCCTGGCTCAGGCGCAGAATCATCGGGGTCTCGATGATTCCGGGAAGGACGGCATTCACGCGGATTCGCTGCGGGCCGTAATCAACGGCGGCGGCTTTGGTCAGGCCGAGTACGCCATGCTTGGCCGCGATGTAGTCGGAGGCGGCGGCGATGGCCACCGCACCCAGGGCTGATGCCGTGTTGACGATAGAGCCGCCGCCGGAGGCGAGCATGGCTCGGATCTGATGCTTCATGCAGTAGAAGACGCCGGTCAGGTCGACCTTGATGATGCGGTCCCAGGCTTCGGCGGAGATTTCATGCAGCGGCAGGTGGCTCTGTTCGATGCCAGCATTGTTGAAAGCGCCGTGCAGCACACCGAAGCGGCTGATCACCTCGTCGACGGCGTCTTTGACCGCGGCTTCGTCGGTGATATCGCAAGGTATGGCATGGACGGCACCGCCGCAGGACTGCACCACTTCAACGATATCGTTCAAACCGGCGGTATCGCGGTCCAGCATGATGACCCGGGCGCCGGCCTCGGCAAACGCAATGACCGAAGCTTTGCCGATGCCACCGGATGCGCCAGTGACAATGATATTGCGTTGGTTCAAATCACTCATAGCTAGCTTCCATTGGCGACTTTTTTGTTATTCATCTCGTTCCTGGCCAAGTGCCGCATTAAGCCCTTGCACTGAATCTGGCCAACAACCATGACTGCCTTCGGTGATGCTGCTGCCCAACATCGGGGGCTGGTCAGTGGTTCAACTTTAGGTAGGCGACCGGTCACTGACTAGATGAATAAATCACTAAAGACTGTTGCTTTAATGCACCAATGAAATGCCGCAAAACCCTTCCACTGCCGAAGGGGTCCATGCTCCAATGCGGCGCGAACACGATCATCGTGAGCACGGTGATCCCTGTCGGAGCGAGCATGCTCGCGAGGAACTCAAGGGCGCCGCGTTCATCCTGCGGGCACGCGTTATCGTTGACGTCCATCGTGAGCGTGCTCGCTCCTACAGGGTTGCTATTGGTTCCGAAAAAGGGGGGACGTTGCATGAATGACCTGAACGATCTGCACTACTTCGTCCTTGTCGTCAGGCATGGAGGGTTTTCACCCGCGGCCAGGGCCACGGGCATCGAGAAAACCCTGCTCAGCCGGCACATTGCCCTTCTGGAGAAACGCATTGGTGCGCGCCTGTTGCACCGCACCACGCGCCAGGTGTCGCTGACGGAAGCCGGCCAACATTTCTTTGCACTGAGCCAGGCTGTGGTCGAGGGCGCGCAGACCGCCTATGAGAGCGTCGAGCACATGCGCCGTGAACCCGTAGGTCTGGTGCGCTTGAGTTGCCCTCAGGTCATGGCCAAGACCTACGTGTCACCGCTCCTGCCCAGCTACATGGCGAAGTACCCAAAGGTTCGCTTGGAGCTGAGCGCGGTAGACCGCGAGGTCGATTTGTATGAGGAGCGACTCGATATCGCTCTGCGTGCCCGCACCCATATCGACGAAACCGCCGGGCTGGTGGCGAAAACCCTGGGCAGCGCCAGGCGATTAATGGTCGCAAGCCCGACGCTGCTCGATCGCGTGGGCCGCCCCGACACCCTCAAGGCCTTATCGGGCCTGCCGACCCTGTGCCTGCCAGCGGACATGCACGATGGTTTCGGCCGCTGGCTGCTGCACAACGGCGTTCACGAAGAACGACTGATGCCCCATCTGCCCTGCCTGATTTCCGACGATTTGAGCATGCAGCTGGACGCCGCGCTCAATGGCCTAGGCATTGCGATGTTGCCGGAGCCGATCGTCGTAGGGTGGGTGCGCAGCGGTGCGCTTGAGGTGGTGATGCCCTCGTGGGCCGGACCGCCCCACCTGATTCATCTGCTGTATCCGAAACCCAAGGGCATGTTGCCCTCGGTGCGCAGTGTGATCGACTACCTGAGCCTACATCTGCCGCAGCTCATACTCGATGGCACGCTGAGCGGCAAAGCGTCCGATTGAGTTATTGCCACTGCGCCTGCTGACTCTTTAAAACCCGGCCCATCATTTCGCGCAGCCATTTATTCTGTGGGTCTCGATGAAAGCGATCGTGCCAGTACAGATCAATCTCGAACGAAGGAATCTGCAGCGGCAAGGGCTGGATAGCCAACGGGTAAAAGCGCGCCAGCGTCTTGCCGAGCGCACATGGCAGCGTCCAGATTAGGTCACTGTCCAGCAGTAGGTGCGGACTGGACAGATGATGAGGCACGCGCATCTTGACGCAGTCCGCGCCCCCCGCATCGATCAAGGCACGCTCCAGCGCCTGATGGCCGGTACCGCCCGCCTCCACCAGTAGATGGTCGCAAGCGATGAACTCGTCCAGGGACATTACCTTGTTGGCCAAGGGATGGTCGCGGCGCATGGCACACACGTAGTGCTGGGAAAACACCGGCAATCGATGTATGTCGGTTTGCAAAGTCGGCATGAAGCCCATTGCCAGATCGATCCTGCCGGTGGCCAAGCCGTTGAGGGTTTCCTCCACGCCGCCTCCGACGGTGTTCATGCGCGCCAGGGGGGCATCGGCGGCCAGCTTTTTCAGAATCGGCGGTAGGCACACCACTTCCCCCACATCGAGCATTCTAACGGTAAACGACTTGCGGCAAAGTCCCGGATCGAACTCGATCATCTGGCTTTCCGCAGCCCGGATCAGGGCTAGTGACTGCAACAGGCGCGGCGCGATTTGAGCGCAAAAAGGTGTAGGTTCCATCCGCCGGCCGACCAGCGTAAACAACCGGTCGCTGTAGGTCTGGCGCAGGCGCTTGAGACTACTGCTGACGGCCGACTGAGTGACGCCCAGGTTCTGCGCTGCGATTGACGTCGAATGATCCCGCCAAAGCGCTTCGAAGATGTACAGCAAATTCAGATCTTTCATCACGGTGCCTTGATCACGTCTTTCCAGAACGCCGGCGACCTGCCGGCCTCGAGAGAGGCAGCTGGCAGGTCACTGGCAGGGGAACCTGGAACGAAGGTCAGGCGGTGGCGCGGATCAGATGACTGTCGGGCACACTAGCGAACACCGGGGACAGGTCGATGTTGATCCGGTAATCGTTGATCAGTCGATCGGCATTGAAACGCAGGACAACACAACACGGCACGCCAACGGTGACGCCCGTGTGTTTGGTGTAGTAGCTGTCGAACTCGATAATAGTCACGTGATCGAGTTCCCACACGCCGGTCATGACATGCTCAAGGCCCTGGATCTGCGAGTAAAAGGCGCCCACACCGTCCTTGATCGCCACCTTGCCCACCAGTTTCGGTGCGTTGCCAAAGCGGAATTCGACGTCATCCGCCAGGTAGCTCAGGAAGCCTTCGATGTTTTTGCTGTCGACACAGTCAAACATCGCTTTCATTGCGTAATTCATCCAGCAATCCTCGTTTTTGTTGTTGTTTTCTTTCACCCGACTTTATTTTCCGCGCCCTGATACCGCAATACAGCAAAATCACCAAAGCCTGTTGCGCCAGTGCACCAATCAAGCCCGGGGTTCAGGTCGGGTAGATCTTCGGACAATTGAGCAAGTCCAGCGCCACATCGACAATCATGTCTTCCTGGCCACCCACCATGCGCCGCTGGCCGAGCTCCACCAGAATGTCCACAGTCTTGAGACCATATCGCCTGGCGGCGACTTCAGCATGGCGCAGGAAGCTCGAATAGACGCCGGCATACCCCAGCGCCAGGGTTTCGCGATCGACGCGCACCGGCCGGTCCTGCAGCGGACGGACGATGTCATCGGCGGCGTCCATCAGGGTGTAGAGGTCGGTGCCATGATGCCAACCCATCCTATCGGCGGCGGCGATAAAGACCTCCAGCGGCGCGTTTCCAGCGCCGGCGCCCATGCCTGCGAGGCTAGCGTCGATGCGGTCGCAGCCCTCCTCCACGGCGACGATCGAGTTGGCTACGCCTAGCGACAAATTATGGTGAGCGTGCATGCCGGTGTGTGTCGTAGGGTCGAGCACTTCCTTGAGCGCGCGGAACCGCTCGCGAATGTCCTGCATGCTCATCGCGCCACCGGAGTCCACCACATAGATACAGGTGGCACCATAGGTCTCCATGATCTTGGCCTGGGTCGCGAGATTCTGCGGGCTGGTCAGGTGGCTCATCATCAGAAAACCTACGGTGTCCATTCCCAGTTCGCGCGCATATTCGATGTGTTGGCGCGAAACGTCCGCTTCGGTGCAATGGGTGGCGACCCTGACAATTCGTGCGCCGGCGTTGTACGCTGCCTTGAGGTCGTGAACGGTGCCGATGCCGGGCAACAGCAGCGTGGCGACCTTCGCGTGAGAAATCACATCGCTGACCGCTTCGATCCACTCAAGGTCGGTGTGCGCGCCAAAGCCGTAGTTGAAACTGGAGCCCTGCAGGCCATCGCCATGCGCCACTTCGATGCTGTCCACACGTGCCTTGTCCAGTGCACGGGCAATGGTCTGGACGTTGTCGATGGAGTACTGATGACGAATCGCATGGCTGCCGTCACGCAACGTAACGTCAGAAATGTAGAGTTTTTTTCCGGGATTGAACGTCATGGTGTGTTCCTTTAGTTAACCATCGAACGCGCGATGCGCTCTGCGGTGGCCAAAGCGGCGCAAGTCATGATGTCGAGGTTGCCCGCATAGGCCGGCAGGTAATGTGCGGCACCCTCGACTTCGAGAAAGATCGACGTTTTCAGCCCGCTGAAACGTCCATGCCCAGGGATGTTCACGGGTGCGTCGACTGGAATCTGCTCGAACTGCACACGCTGCTTGAGCCGATAACCCGGAACATAGTCGTTGACGGCACGGACCATCTCCTCCACGGATCTCCTGACCTCGTCCTCATTGGCCATCGCGGACAACACGTAGACGGTGTCGCGCATGATCAACGGCGGCTCGGCCGGATTGAGCACAATGATGGCCTTGCCCTTGGCTGCGCCACCGACTTTTTCGATGGCCCTGGAGGTGGTTTCGGTGAACTCATCGATATTGGCACGGGTACCGGGCCCAGCCGATTTGCTGCTGATCGAGGCCACGATTTCCGCGTAATGAACCTCGGCTACCCTAGACACGGCTGCCACCATGGGAATGGTCGCCTGGCCGCCGCAGGTCACCATATTGACGTTGGTGGCGCTGAGGTTCTGTTCCAGATTCACCACCGGAACGCAGAGCGGACCGATCGCCGCCGGTGTCAGATCGATGATCCGGATGTCGGGTTTATGTCGACGCAGCAAGGTTTCATTGTCCAGATGGGCACTGGCAGAGGTGGCATCGAAGACAAATTCGATGTCGGCGAACTCAGGCATGCCGATCAAGCCTTCGACGCCTTCGTGGGACACCGCCACCCCCATTTTTCTGGCTCGCGCCAGGCCGTCCGAAGCTGCATCGATGCCCACTAGCACCGAAATCTGCAAGTGCTGACTCTGGCGCAGTATCTTGATCATCAAGTCCGTGCCGATATTGCCCGAACCCAAAATCGCGACTTTCTTCTTGTTTGTATTCATAACGGTTTCCTCGCACCTAACGCCCGAGCGCCTTGGCGGTTTTGCCAGCAATACCGAAATCTGTCTTCGGCATTTCGTTGATGATGACGCGCACCGATTCGATGGGCGCCTGCAGCGAGCTCACGGCCGCGTCGGTCAGTGCGGCTATCAATCGAGCCTTCTGTTCCTCGCTGCGGCCTTCGACCAGAAATACCTGCATGATTGGCATGGGACTGTTCTCACAGAAGGCTGGACTGAAAGCGCATCGAAACGCTGCCCAGATGTTGATACCGCACATTGATCTGATCGCCCGCCTGAACGGCGATCGCTTCGGTCATGCCTCCAGTCATGATGAAAGTGCCCGCGGGCAGCTCACGGCCCCGCGCGCCCAGCATGTTGGCCAACATGGCCACGCTTTGCGCCGGATGCCCCAGCACCGCCGCGCCTGCGGCGGTTGCCACCACCTCGCCGTTTTTTTCCAGCACCACGCCGAGGCATTTGAGGTCGATCCCTTTGGGGTCGAGGGCGTTGCCGCCCACAACAAAGCGCGCCGCCGAGGTGTTATCGGCGATCACACTCTTGAGGTCGAAGCGAAAGTTTTCGTACCGCGAGTCGATCACTTCCACGGCGGGAATAATGAAGTCGGTGGCGGCCAGCACATCGCCCACATGACAGCCTGGGCCCTTCAATGGGTGCTTGAGGACAAAGGCAATTTCCGCCTCGATCTTGGGGTGGATCAAATGATCGACATCGATAGCCGAGCCATCCATGCACGAACCGTAGTCCGTCAGAAAGCCGTAGACCGGTTCACTGACGCCCATCTGTTTCATTTTTGCGAACGAGGTCAACCCCATCTTTAGCCCGACGATGCGCACACCTCGCTGCTCTTTGTGGCGGCGAATCGTGTCTTGAATGGCATACGCGTCCTCCCAGTCCATATCAGGGAATTTGTCAGTTATTTTGGTCACGGCCACACCTGTCAACTCAGCTCTTTCCAGATGCAGGGCCAGCTCGATGACCGTCTCGTGTGTCAGTTTCATGGGATCCCCTCAAACAAAACGAACGGACGCAGAGCCGATACCGCCCAGGCTTATGCGCAATTGATCACCGGCCTTGACCGGCACCATGGCGGCCAGTGAGCCGGACAGGATCACCTCGCCTTTCTTCAGGCCGATACCCAAGCGCCCCAGCGTATTGGCCAGCCACGCGACGGCATTGGCTGGGTGACCCAGTGCCGCAGCGCCAGCGCCCGTCGCAATCAGTTCGCCATTTTTTTCCAGTGTCATGCCGACACAGGCCAGGTCGACATCCCGTGGATCGACGCACTCGCTGCCCAGCACGAATGCACCGGCCGAAGCGTTATCGGCGACGGTGTCCTGAATGCGGATTTTCCAGTCTCGAATGCGCGAATCGACAATCTCGAAACAAGGCATGACAAAGTCCGTGGCCCGAATGACATCCGCCACCGTGACACCGGGGCCGGTCAAATCGTGTTTGAGCACGAATGCGATTTCCCCTTCAGCCTTGGGGGCGATCAGTCCGGCGCATTCGATCGCCGCACCGTCGCTGTACAACATCCCGCTGAGCAGGTGGCCGAAGTCCGGTTGATCCACACCCAGCATGTCCATCACGACCTTACTGGTGGCCCCAATCTTCTTGCCGATGATGGTCTGACCGGCATCCAGTCGCGCCTGGATCATGCCCAGCTGGATCTGGTAGGCGTCTTCAATCGTCAGCTGCGGATACCGTTCACTCAGGGGATCGATCGCCTCACGGCTGGTCAGTGCATTGTGCAACTCGCTGCCCAAGGCATGCAGTGTCTGGGTATTCATGAAAGACCTCACAGGCGCACGCAAACGTTGCGTAATTCGGTGTAGAACTCCAGGGAATGCACTCCGCCCTCTCGGCCGATACCCGACTGCTTCGCACCGCCAAAAGCGGTGCGCAGATCGCGCAGGAACCACGAATTGATCCAGCAGACACCGACGTTGAGAACCGAGCCCATGCGGTGGGCCACTTGCAGGTTGGAGGTCCAGACGCTGGCCGCCAGGCCGTACGGCGTGTCATTGACGAGACGCACCACCTCGTCTTCTTCGTCGAAGGGGGCGATGTGACAACACGGGCCGAAAATCTCCTCACGGATCACCGCTGAGTTTTCCGGCAAGTCGGTCCAGATGGTGGGCTGTACCCAGGCACCTTCTGCCAACTCGGAATTGAACTCAGGAACGCCTCCGCCGGTGACCACGGTAGCGCCATCGGCGACGGCCTGACGGTAGTAACCCAGCACTTTTTCACGGTGGCCCAGAGAAATGAGCGGGCCCATGTTCACCCCCCGTTCGTAGGGGATGCCCACGCGCAGGGATTCAGCTTTTGTCTTGAGCGCTGCGACAAAACGTTCGAACACTGGACGCTGGACATACACGCGCTCGGTGCCCAAACAGACCTGGCCGCTGTTCTCAAAGGCCGAACGAGCGACGCCCGCGGCGGCTTTTTCCAGATCGGCATCGGCAAATACCACGGCCGCATTCTTGCCGCCCAGCTCCAGGGACACCGGACGCAGGCCCTTGGCCGCTGCCCTCATGATCACTTCGCCGGTGCCGGTTTCACCGGTGAAGGTGATGCCGTTGACGTCCGGGTGAGCGGTCAGAAACGCACCGGCCGAGTTTTCACCAAAGCCGTGCACGACGTTGTAGACACCCGCCGGGACCCCCGCCTCGAGCATGACTTCACCCAACAAAGTGGCGGTCGCCGGCGTCTCTTCGGACGGTTTGACCACGACGGTATTGCCGCAGGCCAGCGCGGGGCCGACTTTCCAGGTCATCAACAACAGCGGCAGATTCCACGGACAGATCACCCCGATGACGCCGCGCGGTGCACGTACGGCGTAATTGACCGCCTTGCCACCATCGGGGGTGTCCATGGTGAAACATTCGTTCGGGACATTTTTCAGCAGGTCTGCAAACACCCTGAAATTCGCCGCGCCACGGGGAATGTCCAGGTGACTGGCCAGATCGTAAGGCTTACCGGTATCGGCGATTTCCGCGGCGACGAATTCCTGGAAACGACTTTCAATACCTTCGGCGACCTTGTGCAAAATAGCGATGCGTTGCGCAGCGGTCATACTGCCCCAGGGGCCCTGCAAGGCGCCCCGGGCTGCCTGGACCGCCGCGTCCACTTGTGCCTGGCCGGCTTCGTGGACCTTGCCGATCAGGCTATTGTCCACGGGGTTGCGGTTATCGAACGTGCGAACGCCCTCGCACCATTGGTTATCAATGAAATTGCGGAACTCATTAAGAGGCAGTGTGGCCATGTTCAGTTTCCTTGCTGTGTGAGCTCGACCGCCTCGATGTCACCGGCAGTGAGGTAATCCCACATACGTTCGAAGATCCGACCGGAGTAAGTCGCTCGTTGTCGTGTTTGCTCATCGTCAAGTGGCGGCACCCGGTCAGCCAGCCCCGCGGCATGCAGCTGCAACTCGATATGAGCGGCATCCTCCAAGTACCAGTTGAGCGTCAGCGCCTCGACCAGCGAGGCACCGGCCACAACGGCGCCGTTGCCGCGCATCACCAATGCCGGACCGTCCGCCAGTTGCTCGGCCAGCGCCGCCGCCTGAACGTCATCGCGCAACAGTTGCGGGTCATCCCATAGAGGTATGGACGAGTGAAAATAGGCGCCAGCGCCATGCCGTGACTTTGGCGTAATACCGGCGCAGGACAACGTCATGACCTGATCGGGCATGCTGCGAATCACTGCACCGACATCGGCACGACGCTGATAGATCTGCTGATGGATTCGCACCTCACCCAGCACGCCTTCCGGCAACGGGCCCTCGACGGGGACCACCACACCGGGTTCTCCCGGGCCGATCAGCCCCATCGGTTTGGCTGCGCACACCAGGAAGTGATGCGCGTCCAGGCGCAGGCTGCAATGACCATAGGCATGCACCAGGCCCGCCCGAGCCAATGCCCGTGCCGCTAGCCGCACTTCTCGTTGCTGGGCGGCCGTGGCGGTCACGCCACTCACGAACGGAATTCCGCAATATCGGGTTTCGACCCCCAGCAGCAATACGACGTAGGGACCGCCGGGAACTGCCGTGGCCGGTAACCGGCTTCCTCCTCGGCGCTGATGTGCCTGACCCCCGAGGAGTACTCATATGTCATGCCATCGGGCCCTTCGAAATACAGGAAGTAGGCGCCCGAAGTCGGATGGCGACCGGGGCCGAAGAGAATCCGAATGCCACGCTCGCGAAGGAAGTACCAGGCGCGCATGATGTCATCGACGGTTTCGACCTGATGGTTGATGTGCTGCACGCCCGCATGCGAGGACGGAAACAGCGCAATCTTGTGATGCACCTCATCGATGCGCAGCAGCGCCGCCTCGCCGATGCGGTCACTGACCCTGGCGTTGCACAGGCGTGTCCAGAACGCTTCGTCGCGTTTTGCGTTGGTGGTACGCAGGCCGATGTGGTTGAAACCGGTATTGCCGGCATCCCGCGAGGGGAAATGCCGCACGCCACTGGCATGAGGGCCGAGCACCAATTCGATGCGGTTGCCACTCGGGTCGCGGAACTGGATCAGGTCATTGACCGCACGCAACTCGATGTCTTCGCGAGTGCCATGACGAACAGCAAAGCCATTATCTTCGAGCACCTGCGCGGCATGGTCCATCTCCTCGGGCGTGCTCACTTCGAAAGCCGCGGTGGCCTCCTGCGGGTCACCTTCGTAGTAACACAAAGTGTGGTCGCGATCATCGGATCGGAAATAGATGGCGCCATTGGCAACCCGGGCCACTTCCAGACCCAGAATCTGGGTGGCATAGAGGCGGGTTTGTTCCAGATCCGGCGTCCCCAGACGGACATAGCGGATGTCGTGAAGATTGATCATGAAGCGGCCTCGAACGTTATTTTTATGTGGACTTAATCCTCGCGTCGCGGCAAAAATAAAAATAGCAAATTATCTTTATTCATTTTATTTGTTTTGGTTATACCCATGAAAACCGATCTGAATCTTCTCAGAGTGCTTCTGGCCGTCCATGAAGCCGGCAACGTGACCGCCGCGGCACAACGTCTAGGCATGAGTCAACCAGCCGCCAGCGCGGCACTGGCCCGTTTGCGGCGGTCACTGGGAGACGCGCTGTTCGTACGTTCGGGTCAGACAATGGCCGCAACGCCACGAGCCCAAAGCATCATTGATCGCACGCGGGAGGTGATCGACATCATCGACCGCGACATCCTCAGCAATCCGGTGTTCGACCCATCCACCAGCACCGCCCCCTTCATGTTCTGTTTGAGCGAGATTGGCGAAATCGCCTTTCTACCGATGCTGCTCGGGCACCTTCGCAGCGTCGCGCCGCTTGCGCAGATTTGCAGCCTGAGTCTGGCCGCCAAGGACGTGGACGAGCATCTGCGCGAAGGCAAGGTCGACCTGGTCATGGGTTACTTTCCTGACCTCGGCGCGGCGAACATCTATCAGCAAAGATTGTTCTCCCATGACCTGGTCTGCCTGATCCGAGGGGGGCACAAGATCCGGCACGAACAATTGACCCTGGATGAATTCTGCACCCTGGAACATGTACAAGTGCGCGATGGCGGGCGTAATCAGGAGATGTATGAGAGCTACCTGGCTAAGGCCGGTGTTAAGCGAAATATCGTTTTGCAGATGGGTCACTACATGAGTACGGCTTCAATTATCGAGCGGTCGAACCTAGTGGTCGTGCTGCCCCGGACCGTCGCCAGCCTTTACGCGAAATACGCCAATGTTCGCAGCGTCGAATTGCCCGACGGCTTTCCGGTTTACGACATCAAGCAGTACTGGCATGCGCGGTTTCAGAACGACCCGCGTCACCAATGGATTCGCCAGACCGTGCGTACCTTGTTCGAGAACGACCAACCGGGTGTCAGCGCCGCGCTGCCCCACGATCTGCCAGGAAAGGAAGTGGTTTTCGACGACTGACTCCGCCCTCGCTCGGGACTGTCGGTACCGTCAGGATCCTGCGAGCCCTCCCCGCGCCCACGCCGCCTCCAGATCGGCTCGGTGCTGCGGGGCGGCGATGCTGAGCATTTTGTCGACCCTTTGCTTCATGGTCAGTCCACGCAGGTCGGCGACGCCAAACTCGGTGACGATGAGCCCGGCATCACTGCGGGGAATGGTCGTTGGACCATTGAGGCGGGCAACGATTCGACTGTTGCTCCGTGCGCTGGACGGCAGTGCGATGATCGGCAGACCGCCCCGTGAACGATGGGCGCCGCGGATGAAGTCCAGTGATCCCCCTACCGCGCCCAGGTAACTGCCTGCCGCGACCTCAGAGTTCACTTGCCCGGTGAGATCGACCTCCACCGCGGAGTTGATCGCCACCAGACGATCCAGACTGGCCAGCACCTGAGCGTCGTGGGTATAGGCGCTGGAACGCATATGCACTGACCGGTTGCGATGGGCGAACTGCGCCAATGCCTGGCTGCCAATCAGCACGCCGCCCACGCTGAGCCAGGCGTCCCTGCTCTTGCGTGAATTATTGACCACGCCGCTTTGCATGAGCCGCATGACGCCGTCGCCGATGCTGCCCGAATGCACACCCAGATTGTGGTGGTCATTTAAGGCGCTGAGCACTGCATCCGGTATGGCACCGATGCCCGTCTGCAGGGTCGATCCGTCTTCGACCAAGTCGGCGATGTTCCTGGCGATTTTCATGTCTACCTCGCGAATGCTCGCGCTTTCGCTCGCCAGGGGCGCACGGTCGGTGTAGACCACAGCGTCCAGTTCATCCAGACCCAGGGTACGCTCACCATAGGTCCAGGGAGCCTGTTGATTGACCTCCCCGATCACCACGGCCGCCTGTTCCAGCGCACAGAGCAAGTATTCGCTGGCCAGACTGAGGCTGTGCCGGCCGTTGGCATCCGCCGGCGAAAGCTGCAGCATCAGAACATCGACGCGCAATTGCCCAGAACTCAACTGCGACGCCATTTCAGAGTAGTGGCAAGCAAGAATGTCCAGCACACCGGCGTCAGCCAGCGCACGATTTGCGCCGGCACCGCAATAGGCGAGAAAGTCCACGGCATCGGCATGCTCGGGCCGGCAGGTGTCACTGTTGGCAATGCCCAGCAGCACCCGGATGCGCTTGAAATCATGACGCTGTGCCATGAGCGCACGGGTCAGGGTCAGCGGCTCGGCGTTCGCCTGTCCCCATAACACGGTGTCCCCGGGTCGGATCAGGCTGGAGAGGTCCGGTGCATTGGCTTGTAATTCGAGAGGCATGGCAAAACCCTGGCAATAGCGAGCCGGGCCCTGTGGTACAGGACCCAAGGCAGACAGGGCTCAAATGGAAAATGGCGGCCCGTTGCGGGCCGCCGCGACAATCAGAAAATCGACGACGGGTGCTTGGCCAGCGGGGTGACTTTGATCTTCATGAAAGGGAACAGAGGCAGACTCGACAGCAGGCTGTGCAGTTCATCGTTACCTTCGACGTCAAAGATGCTGATGTTGGAGTACTCGCCCACGACGCGCCACAGGTGGGGCCACTTGCCCGACTCCTGGATGTCGATGGCCCTTTCCTTCTCCGACGCCTTGATCCGCTCCACTTCGTCCAGCGGAATGTCACGGGGAATACTGACGGTCATTTCTACGCAATACAGCATGTTGAACTCCAGATATTGTTGTTGAACGAGCGCCCCCTGCCAGCGGCGGCGCGAAACCTCAAACCAGCTCTTCAGTGACGAAGGGCTTAAGCTGGCCGATGAAATACTTACCATGTTCGAACCAGGCCTTGCGGATATCGGATTCCATGTAGACCTGATACTGCTCCTCACTGGCAAACCAGCATTCACCGATCGCATCGATACGGCCTACGTCCAGATACGGCACGTGGGTATCCGTAGGATTACCGGCAACCAGTCGCACTTCGTATTTGTGCAGCCCCGGCATTCCGGCGGACATCTGGAAATGCACCACGCACTCTTTTCGAAACTGCTCGTGGCTCATGCTTTCCGGTTTAACCAACAGATAAAGGATACGAATCATGGGGACCTCGATGAATGGCTAAAGAACGGCGCTCAGGCGGTCTTCGGCGTTGTGGAATTTGTAGGGGCGGCAGCGTCAGCGGCCGGGTCTTGTGCATCCAGCACTTCAATGCTGATGCCCTTGGTTTCCGGTAGCAGCAACAAGGCCACCACGGAGATTGCATAAGCACACAGGCAAAAAAGGCCGATCGCTTGCGCCAGGCCGACATGCACCGAGAGCACACCGACGCCTGTGATCGCCGTGGCACCGACCGACTTGCCGACATTGTAGGAAAAGCCCATGCAGGTGGTGCGCACATGGGTGGGAAACAATTCACTGAGAAACGGCCCCAGCGCCGCGTACATGCCAATGGCGGCGAAGCCCACCAGGAAACCCATGACGTGGGTGACCAGTGGATTGAGCGGGATCATCATGTAGGTGACGGTCACGATCCACGACATCAGCGACAGCACGATCAGCGTCGGACGCCGTCCCAGTTTGTCCGCCAGATAAGCAGTACTGGCGAAACCGGCAAAGCAGCCCAGCGCCATGACCAGGATGGTAGCGATCAACGAACCGGACTCCACACCACGGTCCTTGAGCAACGACGGTATCCACACCAGAATCACGTAGCTGCCCGCTTGCAGACCGACCACCAGAATGCTCGATAGCATTGTCAGCCGCCGGTACTGCGGTTTGAACACGGTCGAGAAAGAGGCTTTGGGCGCCTTGCTTGCAACGGCCTGAACAAACGCATCGGAGTCTTTGACGTGACGGCGGATAAACAACACCATCAGTGCCGGGATGACCCCGAACCAGAACGCGACACGCCAAGCCAGTTCCGCCGGGAACTGGCTGAGGATGACGGTGATGATAATTACCGCGCCTGCCCAACCCAGTGCGAAGCCCGACTGCACAAAGCCCATCGCGCGACCGCGATTACTCGGGTTGATCACTTCAGCCATCAGCGCAGCACCTACCGCCCATTCACCGCCGAAGCCGAAACCTTGCAAGGTCCGGGCGATCAGCAACTGTTCGAAGTTTTGCGCGAAGCCGGCTACCACACCAAAAAAAGTGAACCAGAGAATCGAGAAGATCAGGATGCGCACACGACCGTGGCGGTCGCTGAGAATACCGGCGGCCCAACCGCCAATGGCCGCCGACAGCAATGCGGCAGTGCCGACCATGCCGGCTTCGGCCTTGGTCAGCCCCCACAGGGCAATGATCGTTGGCAGCAGAAAGCTGAACATCTGCATGTCGTAGGAATCCAGCGCCCAGCCGGAGTAGCAGGCCCAGAATGTCTTGCGTTCACGAGGCGAGCCTTTCCTGTACCAATCGAACATGATGACCTTCCTTATTGTTATTGGTGAACTGCTCATGGCCTCAGAGCAACGCCATGGGTGTTTCTGTTACCGATGCGCAATCCGCATTCGCAGCATGAGGGAGTTCGTTGCTTCTGCCCATTTGCCGTTGTGGAAGTCCCTCTTTCGCAATAGCTAAGACCATCTCATTCACGCAACCAACGGCGACAGCAACATGTCTTGAGTCATGCTCGCGACAAGCCGGCCATAACGCTGATAAATGTGGGTCGTGACCAAACCGCGACCGGCCAGGCTACGAACAGGCTCGCTCAGAAAAAGCAGCCAGTCGTTGGCATCGATTAACGAGCTGTGGAACCACAGACTGTGATTGAGCTGACTGACGCGGCCGTGCTGCCACGGATCAGGCATCGAAGGCGACGGCACCAGACATCGGTTGAGCCAGCAGTCGGACATATAGGCCAGCGCCGCAGGGTGCAGACAACCTTCGTTCGGCAGCGGCTGGTTCAAACGCACCCAGTAGCCGACCTCGGGCTGATCGTCTGGTCGCCCGCCCGCTCTTTCAGCGTGGATTGGCCGCACGTCAAGAACAGGCCGGTCAATTAAGCGCAAACGAAGAGCGTGGCCCTGATGCATCTGACTGGCGGCCGATTCGGCGAGAGTCGGCAGGCTTTCGGGTGTCGGCAGCAGGCGGTCCAAGTGATAGACCCTGCCACTGTCAGTGCTGGTTTTCTGGAATGACGCGTTGGCGCTCAACACCAGGCCGGTGCCCTGCACGCCATAGATATGCCGGTTGGAGAAGCATCGGCCGTCCTGCAGCAACTCCACGCTGTACTCAATGGTGTCCAGCGGGCTGGCATCATTGAGAAAGGTCATTTGCAACAGACTGGGGCTGCGCCCTTCCAAGCCTTGCGCCGCCGCCCAAAGCGTTTGGGCGATCAATTGTCCGCCATAGACATGTCCGTGGTTGTCGACGTCACTGGTATGGCTGCGGTATCGGTTTTGCCCATCCAGATCCAGCGCAAGCAATTCGGTCAGGTCCCGCTGATCCCAGTACTGTCCAGAGGTATGCAGCTCCATGACCGGCGCCTTATATCTTAGCCATTGATGCTAAGTTGAGGATGGAAAAGTCCAGTGGCACGGGTGTCAGCTCCTGCAGACGTTCGGCAGTGACATCGCCAATCAGCTCCAGCACCAACACACCGTCATCGGTCAGTTCCAGGGTGGCCATGTCGGTGTAGACCCGACTGACGCAGCCCAGCCCGGTCAATGGGTAGGTGCAGGCGGACAAAAACTTGCTCTGACCGTCCTTGCCCAGGTGATCCATCATCACAAAGATGCGCTTGGCGCCGATCGCCAGGTCCATCGCACCGCCTACTGCGGGAATGGCATCCTTAGCGCCGGTATGCCAGTTGGCCAAGTCGCCGTTGGCTGCGACCTGGAATGCGCCAAGGACGCAGATGTCCAGATGCCCCCCGCGCATCATCCCGAAGGAGTCGGCATGGTGAAAGAATGCGACGCCCGGTAGCGGCTGGATCGGCTCTTTGCCGGCGTTGATCATGTCCCAATCTTCCTGACCGGGAAGCGCGGCCACCCAGCGCCCCAGTACGCCGTTTTCACTGTGCAGGAAAATGTCCTTCTCCTGTGGCAGGTGGTTGGCCACCAGGGTTGGCAGGCCGATGCCCAGGTTGACGTAGGCGCCTTCAGGGATGTCGCGGGCGACGCGAGCCGCCATTGCGTTGCGAATGTTTTTGTCCATTTTTGTTCATCCCACCTGCTGCTGTGCCGGCGCAACATCGGTGCGCTGAACAATGTGTTTGACGAAGATACCGGGGGTGATGACCCGCTCCGGATCAAGCTCACCCAACTCCACCACGCGACCGACCGAAGCAATGGTGTTGTGCGCGGCCATGGCCATGATCGGGGCGAAATTGCGCGCGGTTTTGCGGTACACCAGGTTGCCCCAGCGATCGCCCTCCTCAGCATTGATCAAGGCGAAGTCAACGTGGATGGGGTATTCGAGCACGTAGTTGCGGCCGTCGATGGTGCGCGATTCCTTGCCTTTGGCCAACAAGGTGCCAAAGCCAGTCGGCGTGTAAAAACCACCGATGCCGCAGCCGGCGGCCCGCAGGCGCTCGGCCAAGTTGCCCTGAGGGACGATCTCCAGTTCGATTTTTCCGGCACGGTAGAGGGTCTCGAACACATGAGAACCGTTCATTCGCGGGTAGGAGCAAAGGATCCGGCGAACGCGGCCCGCCTTGAGCAGCGCGGCCAAACCGGTATCGCCCTGGCCGGCGTTGTTGCTGACCAGAGTCAGGTCGGTCGCGCCCTGAGCGATCAATGCCTGAATCAGGTCGTCGGGCATGCCAGCGCCGCCGAAGCCGCCCACGGCCACCACAGCCCCGTCGGGAATGTCCGCCAGCGCTTCAATGGCGCTAGGCAACAGCTTGTTGATCATCGCTATACATCCTTTCTCGTTCTTGGGGCCAGGCCGGAGTCTGGCAAGCAGTGCAAGGCGCTACCCCGCGTTTGAATCAGCTTGCCAGTGCGGCCCGAGGCCCACAATTTCGGACTTCGAAAGGGCGAATTAACGATCGATTAATGGCTGCCTGCGTAACATGCGCGAAACCCTGTAGAAGCTATCGAGTGCAACGAGGCTGCGATCTTTTGATTTTTAAAAACAAAATCAAAAGATCGCAGCCTGCGGCAGCTCCTACAGTGGATTTCTGCATCTATGGGGAGGCAATTCAGGCGGATCTAGACCGTGCGGTAACGCTCGATGAGCGCGTCGGCGAATTCGCGGGCGAAGGTCGAGAGGCCGTCGAAATCCTGGGAACAGAGCTGGAAGGTCCGCACCGCCCAGGGATCAAGCAATTGACAGGCACCGATACCCTGCCGCCCCTTGAGCCGGTCGTAACTGGCCTGAGGCACGATGGCAATACCGGCCCCTGCTTCGACCATACGGAAGATGGCGTCGGAACTGGCAACCTGTACCCGAATGGTCAGCGGCAGGTGCAACGCGGCGGCGGCGCGGCTGAGGAACACATTGATTGCGCTGCCCTCGAGCAACGATACAAAGGCGTATTGCAGGGTTTCCTTAAAAAACACATCACCGCGCAACAGAATTGGGTGATCCAGCGGCGCGATGACCATCAAACGGCTGGATACCAGCGGCACACTCTGCAAGCCGTCGGTGACCACGCTCCCGGACACGATGCCCAGATCGGTGCTGCCCTCGCGAACGGCACGCACGATGTCGTCACTGAGACGCTCGCGCATGTCGATGTGCACATCCGGATGACTGATCAGATACTCACCCACCACCGGCGGCAGGTATTCGGTAATCGCGGTGGTGTTGGCTTGCAGGCGCAACTGCCCCTTGAGGCCGTCGGTGTATTGCTGTAGATCGCCGGTGAGCATTTCCAGCTGGGATAGGATCACCCGCGCGTGCTGTAAATAGGTCTTGCCGGCGTTGGTCAGGGTCACACCCTGAGGCGAGCGCTCGAGCAAGCGCACGCCGAGGTTTTCTTCCAGGTTTTTGATACGGTTGCTTGTTGCGGGCACCGAAAGGAACGAGCGCTCGGAGCCGCGGGTAAGACTGCTGGTTTCCGCGATGTTGATGAACAGACGGAAATCGGTGATATCGAAATGCATCGCCATGGTCGGACGGTTCCTGCCAAGTGAGACTTACTGTACTCACAGTACATTGAGTCTGCCTAGTGGCATTCAACATAGCCACGACCGGCGCGGTCGCGGCTACTTTACAAGCACGGCAAACAAGCCGGTATCAAACCCAGTGCGACGGCTCGAACACGAAGCCGTTGCCCTGGCGACGGATGAAACCGCAATGCGGCTCACCAAAGTGCACCGGCATGATCAGCGCTTCGCGGTCGGCCGCGTTATTGAGAAATTCCAGACGGGTGCGGCGAGCGATGTCTTCCCAGATGCAGTAACCGGAGTTGATGTCCGGGCGCACGATCTGGATCGGGCTGTGCAGGATGTCGCCACAGAAAATACCTTCTTGCCCTTGAGATCGCACACGGAAAGCCACCTGACCAGGACTGTGCCCCGGCGCAGCTTCGACCACCAGGCAATCGGCGATTTCTTCACCTGGCAACATCATTTCTGCAAGGCCTTCGTTGACGATCGGCATCACGCTGTCGAAAAACGACTCTCCGAACACGTCAATCACGCCGGCTTCCTTGTTCTTGCCCTGGTGACAGAAATCGAAGTCGTCCTTGGGCAGGTAGTAACGCGCATTGGGGAACGTCGGCACCCAGCGGCCGTCCTGCCAGGTGGTGTTCCAGCCCACATGGTCGGAGTGAAGGTGGGTGATGACCACGTGTGTGACTTTCTCGGGCGGTGCGCCAGCGGCGATCATCCACTCCTTGACCAGGGTGTTGAGCATGTTCATGCGCGCAATGCCCGGCCGCGGCTTAAAGTTACCGACGCCGGTGTCGATCACAATGATGTTGCTGCCCACGTGCACGATCCAGAACTGGATAGTGACCAGCAACTTGTTCATGTGCTCGATCCAGTGATTTGGCGCCATCAGGTCACGGTGCTGTTGCAGTACACCCTCCTCCATGCCCGGAAACAGGAACGCGGGATCATGGGTCGGGCCCGCGTATTCAAGAATACGGGTAACTTTAATGTCTCCGATCATGCGGGACTGCATCATGGCTTTGTACCTCAACGGTTTTTGTTAGTTCGCGGCTGTGCCGCTGGTTTTTCCGGATTATCCGTTGCCGGTACCGACTGCGCAGTTGATATCTCGTTAACAGCACCTTAAGAAGCGCTTAAGGCGAGTGTACAGCCGCGCAAACGGCATCGGTCGATCAAACGCGCTCGAACAACGCCGCCAGTCCCTGGCCGCCACCGATGCACATGGTTTCCAAGCCATAGCGTGCCTCGCGCCGACGCATTTCGTGCAACAGCGTGGTCATAATGCGCACACCCGTGGCCCCAATGGGGTGGCCCAACGAAATCCCCGAACCGTTGACGTTCACCCGGGACAAGTCGTCCAGGCCCCAGGCCTTGAGCACCGCCAGGGCCTGGGCAGCGAAGGCTTCGTTGAGCTCGATCAAGTCCAGTTCGGCCAGGCTCAACCCGGTTCGCATCAACAGCTTTTGCGTGGCAGGTACTGGCCCGATGCCCATACGCGAGGGTTCGCAACCCGCGGCGGCCCAGTCCACCAGACGCGCCATTGGCGTCAATCCGTGACGCGCGGCGTACTCCGGCGACACCACCAGACAGCCCGCTGCCGCGTCGTTCTGCTGGCTGGAATTGCCCGCCGTGCACACGCCTTCGGGGCGAATGAGGCGGAGGGCCTTCATGCTTTCGAGGCTGGCGTCCTCACGAATGCCCTCGTCTATTGTTACCCGCGTGACGGCGCCGCGCTTGCCGGGCACATCTACCGCGACCACTTCATCGGCGAAGCGCCCTTCTCGCCAGGCAGCCGCGGCATTCTGGTGGCTGCGCACGGAGAAGCTATCCGCTTCCTCGCGGCTAATGCCATAGTCCAGGGCCAGGTTATCGGCGGTTTCCGGCATCCCGGAAATGTGCCCGAATCGCTCGGAAGGCTGCGAACGCTCGCGACCGCGCTCCAGGCGGTCATGAAAGCGCACGCTGCCAGCTCGCGCGCCCCAGCGCATGTCGGTGCTGTAGTACTCAATGTTGCTCATGCTCTCTACACCAACCACCAGCACCGCTTCGGCATTGCCAGTTTTGACCATCATGGAAGCATCGATCACCGCCTGCAGGCCCGAGCCGCAACGACGATCCAGCGTGTAGCCCGGCACCTCAACAGGTAGGCCCGCGGACAACGCAGCGTATCGACCGATGCACGGTGCCTCACTGGAGGCGTAGGACTGTGCGACGATCACCTCGTCCAGTGAGTGTCCCGGCACTCCCGTGCGCGCCATCACCTGGCTAATCATGAACGAGGCCAAATGCTCGGCTGTGAGCGGAGCCAGCGCGCCGCCAAACTTGCCGATGGGTGTGCGAAGGGGCGAAACGATCAGCGCGTTTTTCATTGCAGCTCAACCTCAATGGGGGCAATGCGCACAGCATGGGCGGTCAACGAACGCGCCGGCAATTTTGCATCGCGAAAGCCCGCGTTTCGCCTGGCTTAAGCTCCTGAGTTGTGCCTGTGATCCAGCGGATGCGTTTGCCTTGCCGCTCAAACCCTCACCGCTAAAACTGAATGGCCTACCTCCTTAGCCATTAGTTGACCCCCTCTTCCGCAAAAGCTAATTCCCCCTCTCGCCACGCTCCTAGCATCATGCATCGCACAACATCAGCGGATGCCAGACATGCTCAGTTTCGATCCATCCCAATGGCTGGGACGTACCCAGGAAGCCCACGACCAGTTCAGCCGTAACCTGATCCAGCGCATTGCCGCGACTTTCAACGTGAAAGTTCCTGGTCAGGGTGAAGAACTTCCGTGGCTCTGGCACTGGTGCTTCTTTACGGAGCCAGCCGACAGCAGCGATCTGGGTACGGACGGGCACCCGGCACTCGGCACTTTCATGCCGCCGGCTCATGGTCGCAACCGGATGTGGGCTGGCGGGCGCCTGGATTTCATCGAGCCGTTGCGCGTGGGGTTGCAAGCCACCCGCAAGACCCGGATCGAAAAGATCGCGGAAAAGACCGGTCACACGGGCTCGCTGCTGTTCGTGACACTCAAGCATGAGTATTGGCAGGACGGCCAGCTATGCATCTCGGAAGAACAAGACATTGTCTACCGCGAGCCTAGCCCACCCAAGCTGGGGCAAGGTGAGCCAGTGCCTGAATCCGAGTGGAGGGAGAACTTTAGCCCCACTCCGGTGTTGCTGTTCCGCTATTCCGCATTGACCTTCAATGCCCACCGCATTCACTTCGACTGGCCCTACGTCACAGAGACCGAAGGCTACCCCAACTTGGTAGTTCATGGCCCATTGACCGCCACCCTGAGCATGACTGCTTTCGTGCGCGCCAATCCCCTGGCCCGCGTGCGCCGCTTTAGTTTCCGCGGGCTGCGTCCGCTGATTGCCCCGGACGACTTCCAACTCGGTGGACGACACACGGGTTCCGGCACCGCCGAACTGTGGGCAAGCAATGCGAGCGGCCTTTGCCAGCAAGCCGAAGTGCATTTCGACTGACTCTATAAAAAATGCGCCCGCCTTGGTCGCGGACGCCCAATTCGAGGAACGCTCCATGAGCCACCGTAACAGCGAAGACATCAAATCCATCCGTGAAGGCGTCCGCGCCCTGTGTGCCGAGTTCGACGCTGCCTACTGGCGCAAGATCGATGAAGAAAAAGGTTTTCCTGAAGCCTTCGTCAGCGCCATGACCCAGGCCGGGTGGTTGTCGGCAATGATCCCCGAAGAGTACGGCGGTTCCGGCCTGGGCCTGGCCGAAGCCTCGGTGATCCTGGAAGAAGTGAATTACTGTGGCGGCAACTCCGGCACCATTCACGGCCAGATGTACAACATGTTTACGCTGCTACGTCATGGCAGCGACGCGCAGAAGACCTACTACCTGCCGAAACTGGCCAGTGGCGAACTGCGCCTGCAATCGATGGGTGTGACCGAGCCTACCACTGGTACCGACACCACCAAGATCAAGACCACCGCCGTGCGCAGGGGCGACAAGTACGTGATCAACGGCCAGAAGGTGTGGATCTCGCGTATCCAACATTCCGACCTGATGATCCTCCTCGCCCGCACCACACCGCTAGCGGAGGTGAAGAAGAAGTCTGAAGGCATGTCGATTTTCCTCGTCGATCTGCGCGAGACCATCGGCAAGGGCCTGACCGTGCAGCCGATTGCCAACATGGTCAATCACGAAACCAACGAATTGTTCTTTGACAACCTTGAGTTGCCGGCCGACAGCCTGATCGGTGAAGAAGGCAAAGGCTTCCGCTACATCCTTGATGGCCTCAATGCAGAGCGTACCCTGATCGCTGCCGAGTGCATCGGCGATGGACGCTGGTTCACCGAGAAATCCAGCGCCTATGCCCGCGACCGTGTGGTATTCGGCCGTCCGATCGGACAAAACCAGGGCGTGCAGTTCCCGATCGCGGAAGCCCACATCGAAATCGAAGCGGCTGACCTGATGCGTTGGCGCGCCTGCGAAGAATACGACAGCGGAATCAACGCCGGCGCAAGCGCCAACATGGCCAAGTACCTCGCAGCCAAGGCGTCCTGGGAAGCGGCTAATGCTTGCTTGCAAACCCACGGTGGCTTCGGTTTCGCCTGCGAGTACGACGTAGAGCGAAAATTCCGCGAAACCCGTCTGTACCAGGTTGCACCGATCTCAACCAACCTGATCCTGTCGTACGTGGCCGAGCATCTGCTCGAGTTGCCCCGCTCGTTCTGAGGGAAGATGCCGATGCATAACCCAACATTGCGTTCTGCCCTCTTCGTTCCGGGGAATCGCCCGGAGCGCTTTACGAAGGCGCTGATCAGCGGCGCAGATATCGTTATCGTTGATTTCGAAGACGCGGTCGAAGAAGAACAAAAAGCCAAGGCGCGCGCCAACCTGAGCGCGTTCCTTGACACCAACACCACTGCCCGCGTCTGGGTTCGGGTAAATATGGCCGGCCATGCCGAACATCAAGCCGACCTGGAAATGTGTTGTCACCCAGGCGTCGAAGGCATCTTTTTACCCAAGGCTGAAACGGCGGAGCAACTGCTGCGGGTATCTGCGACGGGCAAGATGATGATTCCTATCGTTGAGAGTGCCCTGGGCCTTGATGCGCTACCGGCTATGGCACGCGTACCCGGTGTCGTGCGCCTGACCTACGGCCGATTGGACCTTGGGCTGGATCTGGGCCTGGACGTGACCAGCTATGGCGCAGAACGCATGTTCGATCAAGTTCGGTACTCCTTGCTGTTGCAGACTCGTCTGTCCGGCCTGGCCGCTCCGCTGGAAAGCGTGTTCTCGAACATCGAAGACAGCGAGCGTCTGCAACATTACGCCCGCACCGCTGGCAATATGGGCTTCGCCGGGATGCTGTGTATTCATCCGAAACAGGTTGCCGTGGTTCACACCGCCCTGGCACCGACGGAGGAAGAACTGGTTTGGGCCCGCCACGTCCTCGATGCGGCCGATGGCCGAGGCGCCTTCAGACTCGATGGCGAAATGATCGATGCCCCGGTGATGGCGCGCGCTAGGCAATTTCTGTCCCTGAGTGCATGGACCACACCGACGAAGCCTGACGCTGATCGCTGATACGTCCGAATACACCCGATTTAAAAGACACCCATAAAGAGTTGCCTCCGCCGGTACGCCCACGACGCCCACCGGCGGCGGTAACTCAGGAGGTATTCACGCGGTCTGTGAGCCCAGCAACGCGGGCTCCATGGCCGACACCGATATCGCCCACTGATACTGCGCATGAAATTTGTTTGGAGGCCCCCTGCTATGAGAGTTTTGGTATCGATCAAGCGTGTGGTCGACTATAACGTCAAGATCCGCGTGAAAGCGGACAACTCCGGCGTCGA